>ERZ802819.1400-NODE-1400-length-14983-cov-14.4102_pt1 | contig 14983 bp, 14 predicted proteins | sample MGYA00345647_ERZ802819 | MGnify/ENA primary metagenome ERZ802819 (study PRJEB30503, sample SAMEA104212355) | marine metagenome | biome: Westerlies Biome; feature: [SRF] surface water layer (ENVO:00010504) within the epipelagic zone...; material: water... | reverse complement strand
GCTGGTGCGTTTGCTAAAAAGCAGCCAATCTTTACATACTACTGGGCACCTACTGGGCTAATGGGTAAGGTTGATCTAGTAAGACTAGCTGAGCCACCATTTAACGCTGAGTGCTGGGCATCAATGCAAGTTGTTGTTGAAGATATCAAGGCTAATGGAACAGATGCATGGAAGCCAACATGTGGAGTTGAGTACAGAGATATGTCTTTAGACAAGTCAGTTCTTGCCTCATGGGCTGATTCTCATCCTGATGAGACTGCATTCATCGAAGCATATAGCATACCAACTGCACAAGTTAATAGACTGCTTGCATTCTATGAAGATGAGTCAGATGGTGATATGGAGCTTACTGCAATGGAATACTTATCCAATGATGATACATGGAAAGCTTGGGTACCAGCAGACGTAGCTGCTAAGGTATCTGCAGCTCTATAAGTTAGATTACATATAAAAAAGAGCCCACTTGTGGGCTCTTTTTTTAAACACAATAATCATCATGATAAGAAAATTACTCACCTACTTTACTTTCCCTATAATCTTTGTTTGGCTTTTAGTTGTAAGCTACAACTCATCTAAAAGGAAGCCTGACAGTGTTATGGAGCTTTTGACTGACCCCAGTTGGCTTTATGATTGGCCAAAATGGCTAGATATTCCATTAATGAAATGGATTAATGATGGCTTCAAGGTCTTCAACGAAAAGTATGGAATTTACTTTGAAGTGATCAATGACTTTCTTCTTGGTGCAATCCTGTCACTCAAAAAATTCTTAATTGTTTTGCCATGGCCAGTGGTCATCGCACTTGTTGTTGCAATTGTTTTCTTCTCGAGTGGAAGAAAACTTGGAACAACCATTTTTGTAGGAATCTGTACATTTTTTATTGGCTTTCTTCACCCCAAGTTTTGGGATAAAGCCATAGAAACCACCTCAATCATGATTATTGGAATTCTGATTTGTATCATTATTGGCATTCCTCTAGGTATTGCAATGGCAAGAAATAACAAACTTCGAAATGCAATACTCCCTGTGCTCGATTTAATGCAAACAATCCCAAGCTTTTGCTATCTCATTCCAGGAATTATGCTCTTTGGACTTGGAGCAGTTCCAGCGATTATTGCAACCGTTATTTATGCAGTACCCCCACTAGTTCGTCTAACTGACCTAGGAATCACCTTAGTTGATACTGAAGTCATCGAAGCGGCTGAAGCCTTTGGGGCTAGCAAAAGACAGAAACTATTGGGGGTTCAGCTACCACTTGCTCTTCCAAATATTATGCAGGGAATTAACCAATGCACGATGATGGCATTAGCCATGGTTGTTATTGCATCTATGATTGGAACGAGAGGCCTGGGCGATGAAGTTCTACTTGGACTTCAGCAGCTAAATGTTGGAAAAGCTACCGAAGCTGGACTTGCAATTGTTCTTCTGGCAATCGTTCTAGATAGAATTACCCAGGCTTATGGTAAAAAAATTCAAGACAGAAACCAACCACCAAAATAGATTCCTATTATGTCAAAAATCGAAATAAACAATATTTATAAAATATTTGGTCCTAACCCTCAGCAAGTAATGCCAATGGTAAAAGATGGAGCATCTAAAGAACAAGTGATGGAGGAAACGGGTCACACCGTTGGTCTTGATAACGTCTCATTATCTATTGAAGAGGGGGAAATATTTGTATGTATGGGGCTTTCTGGCTCAGGAAAGTCAACACTAATTAGGCACATTAATAGGCTAATTGATCCTACTGCAGGAGAGGTTCTTGTTAACAATGTTGATGTTTGTAGTTTGGACGAAAAAGAAATATTAGAGTTCAGAAAAAAAACCATGAGTATGGTATTCCAGCGCTTTGGACTATTTCCTCATAAGACGATTATTGAAAATGTTGCCTATGGTCTAGAGATTCAAGAGGTTCCTGAAGATCAAAGACATGAGATTGCACAGGGCCAAATCAAGGCTGTTGGTCTTGAGGGCTTTGAACATCAGTATCCAGCCCAACTCTCTGGTGGAATGCAGCAAAGGGTTGGTCTAGCAAGAGCACTTGCAACTAACCCCGAAATTCTTTTAATGGATGAAGCATTCAGTGCATTAGACCCGCTCATTAGAAGTGAAATGCAGAATCAATTGGTCGAACTTCAAGCCAAACTCAAAAAAACTATTGTCTTCATAACACATGATCTTGATGAATCTCTTAAACTGGGTGATCACATTGGTATTCTCAATGGTGGAAGACTGGTTCAGGTTGGAAAGCCGGAAGATATTATCTTAAATCCTGCTGATGATTACGTTAAAGCTTTTGTAAAAGATGTCAACCGCTCTAAAGTTCTTCGAGCAAGAACCATTATGACTAAACTGGATAAGTTTGATAAGTCCTCAGTTAATCCATCTTCAACATATAAGTATGATGAGGATACCTATATTGAAGATATTGTTCCTAAGGTATTAAAGGATAGGTCAACAATTGAGGTTATTGATAAAGAAGGTATGACTACTGGATTTATCACATCTGATGAACTCTCAGTTGCACTAACTAAAACGAAATAAACCCTCATTGAAATCTGCGAGCAAAAATATAATTATTTCAGCTGCGGCAGATGGAATTGGCTGGTGCATTGCCAAGTCTTTGTTAGACGAGGGGTACACAGTTTATGCTTCTGATATAAATCAAAAAAAAATTAATGAACTAAGTCATCATCCTCTAATCAATAGAAGATTATTTGTTGACAACGTAGATGCTGCAAATGCAGATTCAGTAAATAATTATTTTGAATCTTTAAAATTATCAAGCATTGATGGCTTGATTAATAATGTTGGTATTGCGGGACCCACTGGAACAATGGAGGAAATATCAATAGATGACTGGAATCAAACTATAGAAACGAACTTAAATAGTCATTTTTATTTTACTAAGCAGGCTATACCACTTTTAAAGAAAAATAAAGGTGGGTCAATTGTCAACCTATCTTCAACAGCTGGAATCTTTGGGTTTCCTTTGAGAACACCCTATGCAGCATCTAAATGGGCAATTATTGGAGTCACTAAATCCTTGGCTATGGAGCTAGGAAAATTCAATATACGAGTCAATGCAATCTGTCCAGGTTCGGTGTCAGGAGATCGAATTAATAGGGTGATTGAGGCAAAGGCAAAATCACTTAAAACTCCTGTTAGTGAAGTCAAAGAAGATTTTGAGGGTATGGTTTCACTGAAATCTTTCGTTGACAAAGAAGATATTGCTAATATGGCAACATTTCTTTTATCTGACCAAGCGAAGAGAATATCCGGTCAAGTCATGACCGTAGATGGCAACACTGAAAGGATGGACTAAATAGAATTGATTCAATAAAACCTATTTAATGAAGCCCTGCAATATACTGAGATAGCGCATCTATTTCTTCATTAGTCAGACCCATAGCAACATTATTCATCATCTCATTGACTCGCTCTACACCATCAGAGCCTGTCTGTTTATTGATGGAATACTGACGGAAAGCCTTTAGCTGTGATGCAGTATATTCAGCGTGCTGCGCTGCAACTGCTGGGAATCCCGCTGTTGGTATCCCCTCGCCTTTGGCACCATGACATGCAATACAAGCAGTCGTTTGAGTTTCCATTTTACCGCCTACATAAATTTTTCTACCAAGTTCAATTTGTTCAGCTGAACCCTTAGCGGAGTTTTCACTAATTGTTTGGATTGAGTAGTAAGCAGCAATATCTTCCATATCTTGGTCAGAGAGTAATGAGGCGACACCAGCCATCATTGCATTGTTTCTCTCACCAGATTTAAAATGCTGAAGTTGCTTGACAAGATAAGCCTCTCCTTGACCAGCAAGCTTTGGAAAGTTTGGGATCGTACTATTTCCGGCTAGACCATGGCAGCCCATACATGTAGCAGATTTAACTTGGCCTGCTTCTGCATCTCCTGCAGCCATTGAAGGACTAACTAGCGTGGTCATTAGTATGGAAGCTAAAATAATAAGCGTTTTTTTCATTCTCAATCTCCAAAAAATTCAGTGAAATTATACGTGATAAATCTGGGTTAAGAAACCCTCTAATTACTTAAAATTTAAAAAGAAAAATTCTATCTTTGCGGGTCTTGAATAGAGAGATATTCTGCTATCGATCTCTCAAAACCTTCAGCCATTGGAGCCATTGCATTCATATATGAATTTTGACGCTGACCCGACTGAAAATATTCAAGTTGCTGGATGATCCATTCGACATCTTTGCCTGCAAGAGAGGGAATTGCTTCGTCATTAGAGCGTCCATTTTCACCGTGGCAACTTGCACATCCTAGTGCACCATACATTGCCTCACCCTCACTATTGGCATGAATACTAATAGAAAAAGTGGCTAAAACAAACACGATAATCGTATGAATAAATTTTGTCATAGTTCTAAGCACTTATGATCTCCAATTCATTATACCCATTAATGTTTTACTAGACTCTAGTTGATGCAAGTTATTGACCTTTCCATTCGGGTGATCGTTTTTCTGAAAAGGCAATTGGTCCCTCCTTAGCATCCTCAGAATTTAGCATTTTATGATAGGCTTCAATTTTTCCAGATCGCATCAATTCATAAGCCTCCTCTAAGCCCATCATTTCAGTTGATCTCATAACAGACTTTATGGCTGCCAAAGAGAGTGGAGCTGAATTTGAAATCTGATGAGCCCACTCAAGCGCATCATTAATTAAATCATCTTGATCACAACTTCTATTAACCAGACCATAATGTTTTGCCTCTTCAACACCCATCCTTCGGCCAGTCATAAGCATATCCATTGCGACTGGCTTTGGTAAGCGGCGTGGAAGTCTCAAAACACCACCACTGTCTGGGATAAGGCCTAAAGTAGCCTCAGGTACAAAAAATTCTGCACTAGTTGAAGCAATTATCAGATCTGCAGCGAGTGCCAACTCAAACCCACCACCAACTGCTAATCCGTTCACTGCAGCAATTACAGGTTTATTTAGATCCCATAACTCTGTCAGACCCGCAAAACCACCGGGGCCAAAATCAGCATCAATCGCTTCCCCTTCAGAAGCGGCCTTTAAATCCCATCCTCCACAAAAAAAACGATCTCCAGCGCCAGTAATAACCGCAGCTCTAAGGTTATAATCATCCCTGAACCGAATAAAGGCTTCTCCAAGTTCATAGCTCGTTTTTACATCGATAGCATTAGCTTTTGGACGATCCAAAGTGATTAAAACAACCTCGCCATGGATCTCATAATTTACTGAATCATTCATATTTACCTCAATCTATTATTCTGAGTATAGCTTGATAAGTGTATCAGCTGCAACAACACCATCTGAGCCTTTTAATACCAATAATGGATTAATATCCAACTCTTCAACTGCGTTTGTACGGATTAATTCAATTACTGACATTACAGAATCTATTACAGCTTCAATATCTCCCTTCATACCGCCTCTGTAGCCCTCAAGTAGCTTGAAGACTTTTAAATTTGATAAAGCCTGACGGATATCTTCTCTACTAACAGGCAAAATGAGAACAGAGCTATCTTGTAAAAGTTCAACATATACACCGCCACCGCCAACAATGATATGCTTCCCAAAGGTAGGGTCATAGTCCATACCAATGATGAGTTCGCAAATAGGACTTTCAATCATTTTTTCAATTAAAAGCTCTGGGCTAATTTTGAATAAGTCATCACAAGCTTCTTTCAGAGTTTTCACATTTTGAATATTCAACCTAACACCATTCAATTCAGTCTTATGTGCTAATTTTGCACCCGACACCTTAAGCGTTACTGGAAAGGAAATCTCCTCAGCAGCCTTTATCGCTTCAGTCACATTCTCAACAAGACATCCCATAGGTATTGTCACCCCATATTTCTTTAGTAACTGTTTGCCTTGATACTCTGTTAATTGCTGCTTAGATTTATGTTCTGAACTATTTCTCAAAACCTCTAAATCAGGACTTGAATTACTTGAAAAAGCCCTCCCAATTTTATAGGAGTGATTGAGCGCTTTTAAACATACATCTAACCCGACCATAGGAGCAATACCCAAACTTAGACACTCCTCTATGATTCTTTTTGGCATACAGTCTGCCATAGATGCCAGTACGATTGCTTTTTCATTCGTGCCAGAAAGAGCATCTGAAAGAGCAAATAAAGTTGCGTCCCAGTCCTTTTGTTCCGATTCCTTAGACTTAGGCCAGTCCAAAAGCAGCATTGTTGCAGCAAATTGGCCACTCATCATGGCACTAAAGCATTCTGACGTTCTCTTTCTATCGCCCCAAATAAACGTATGGTAATCAAGCGGGTTATCTACCTCGACATAATCGTTTAGCGTCTGCTTAACTTTGGCCTTGTGTGATGAGGTGAGTGATGGAAAATTAATCTCTAAGCCATCAATTAAATCAGCCATCATTCCTGCCTCTCCCCCTGAGCAACTCATTGATGCGACGCCGCCATGTTCAATGACACCCAATACATTGATGAGTTTAAGTGTTTCTAGAAACTCTGGAACAGTCTCTACTCTGGCTATACCAAGTCGCTCAAAAAGGGCATTATATAATTCATCTGAACCTGTTAATGAGCTTGTGTGGCTAAGAGCAATCTTTGCAGAGGCTTTTGTTTTTCCTGACTTAATAGTAATGATTGGAATTTTCATCATAAGCGCCCTTTTAGCTGCAATATCAAACGACTTAATGTCAGAAATACCTTCAATGTGGAGGCCAATCGCATTGACTCTTGAGTCATCCAACATCGCATGAATAATGTCTGCAATATTAGTATTTGTTTGATTTCCAAGAGTAAACATATAGGCAATTGGAAGGCCGGAAGACTGCATAGTCATGTTCAGACCTATATTTCCGCTTTGTGTTATGATTGCAACACCTTCAGATACCGGTTCACAGCCATGAACATCTGGCCAAAGAGCAATCCCATCAAGACTATTTATAAAGCCATAACAATTTGGACCTATTAGCGGCATTCCAGAAGCAGCTTTCACTAATTGTTGATTTCGCATCAAACCCTCAGCGCCGACCTCTCCAAATCCAGAGGCATACAAAACAGCGCCGCCGCCGCCCATAGACTTCAGGTCAGATACAACTTCAATGGCAGACTCTGCGTTAACTGCAATAAAAGTAGCATCTGGAACTTCTGGCAAATCTTTAATGTCTTTAAAACATTTGATACCTTCAAGTGACTCTAGGTAAGGGTGAACTGCCCATATTTGATGACTATATCCTAATTTAAGAGATTCTCTAATCGCAAAATTTGCACCTCGATTGCCAACCACAGCGATTGACTTCGGAGAGATTAATCGATGCAAATTGCTTTTGCTCATTTTAACTACTCAAAGGGTCTAAGCAAAGATCTAGAGATAATATGCCTTTGTATCTCGCTCGTTCCATCCCATATTCTTTCTACTCGATGATCTCTCCATATTCTCTCAAGGGGAAGCTCATCCATCAGTCCCATGCCACCTAAAATTTGAATAGCCTCATCAGAAATCATTGCCAGAACCTCAGTTGCTTTAAGTTTTGCCATGGCGGCATCACTATTGGTCATCTGACCTTGAGAATCCTTCCATGCAGCTTTCAAAGTCAGTAATTCTGCTGCATTGAGCTCCATTGACATATCAGCAAGTTTAAATGAAACCCCTTGGAATTTGCCTATCGTTTGACCAAATTGTTCTCGAGTTGCAGCCCATTCTGTAGCAATCTGCAAAGCCCTTTCCGCTCTACCGAGACACATCGCAGCAACGGACAATCGAGTCGCTCCCAACCATTCATTAGCCACATCAAACCCATGGTCAACCTCACCGAGAACTTGTGACTCATGCACTCTACAATTGTCAAAATTAAGTATAAAATTATGGTAACCCCTATGAGAAACACTGTTATAGCCGGGCTCAACTGAGAAACCTGGTGTACCCATATCGACTAAAAAGCTTGTAATCTTTTTTTTCTCACCCCTTGGAGTTTGCTCAACACCCGAAGCAGCAAATAATATGACATAGTCAGCCATATCCGCATGACTAATAAAATGCTTAGAGCCATTAATGACAAAAAATTCACCATCTCTCTCCGCTTTGCATTTCATTGAGCGAACATCAGAGCCAGCATTTGGCTCCGTCATCGCAAGACAGTCAACCTTTTCTCCCCGAATTGTTGGTAGCAAATATTCATCGATCTGTGATCCTTTACATGCCAATAAAATATTACTTGGACGAGCTACAATATACTGAAGTCCAAAATTTGCTTTTCCCAATTCTTTTTCTAATAGGCATAATGTAAGAGAATCTAACCCACCACCACCATGAATTTCAGGCATATTGCATGCATAAAGTCCACTTTCTATTGATTTTTGCTTTATCTGTTCTACAACTGAATCTTCTATTTTATTGTTCTTTTCAACCTCCTCTTCAAAAGGGTAAAGCTCTTTTTCAACAAAACTTTTGACAGAGTCAATAATCATTTCTTGTTCACTTGTAAGTCCAAAATTCATGTCTTTCGCCTCTTATTCAATTAACCTTATTTGATCTCCATTACTCGCCCTTTTTGCTTTGGTGAGGCTAGCTTTTTATGCTCACTCCAAATCTTTTGCAGTATTGTAAATACTGATTGATCTATCTCGCTTGCTTTTGCTTTATTCATATCTACATGAACGAGCATCTGTTCGGTTGTTGCCAATAATTCTCCACTTTCTCCATGAAACATTTGATGAAAAATGTGAAGTCTCTTTGAGTCAAGACCTAATATTTGAGTAGAAAACTGTAATGGCTCATTCTCTGATACCTCTAAATAATAATTAATATGCGTCTCTACCGTATAGAAAGACTGTCCCGCAAGCCTATAATCATTATCAATCCCTATATATTGAAAAAGTGCATCAGAGGCATCACCAAAAGCATAGAGATAGAATGACTCGCTCATATGTCCATTGTAGTCAATCCAATCTGTGTGAACTTTGGCACTATAAAGGACAAGAGGCTTATCTAATTTATCACTCTCTGAATAATACTGATACTCTCTTGTTAGATATATTTCATTGTCCATATTAAATTAAAAAGCAAATGCAGAAATTGAATGTTATGAGAACTGAATTAATTATGATTATATAATGGAATGAAAGGCCCTCATCTCTTGAATTATGCACAATTTTTATCGTCAAGCTAAATTTCTTTTATCTTGTCCATCTTTAAAAGGGTGCCCAGATGATAGTGGATACGAAGTGGTATTTGCAGGTCGATCAAATGCTGGCAAATCAAGCGCTATTAACACGCTCACAGAACAAAAAAAATTAGCTAAAGTTAGCAGAACTCCAGGAAGGACACAGCACCTTGTTTTTTTTGATCTTGGGAATGACAGAAGGTTGGTGGATCTTCCGGGCTATGGTTATGCAAAAGTACCTGACTCAGTCAAACAAAATTGGCATCAAAATATGAGTGAATACTTTGATAATCGACAATGTATTAAAGCTGCAATACTTGTTATGGATTGCCGTCACCCGTTCAAGCCTTTTGATCAAATGATGCTTGATTGGTGTGTGAATAGTCAAGTCCCTATTAATATTTTGCTAACTAAGTCTGATAAATTAAAAAGGGGAGCTGCAAGTGCAGCTAAACTTTCCGCATTAAAAGCTGTGAGTGATTTACCTTCAGTTAATGTTCAACTTTTTTCTTCTTTAAAAAAAGAGGGAGTTCTAGATCTTAGTAGTTATCTAAACCAAGTATTTGAAATGAGTGATGAGAATTAATTTAGATCTTAGCTCAATCAAATCAAACGATACTATAATTGTTGCTAACAATCGTCAAGCTCTTGCACTTAAGAAGTCCCTAACACATTCAAATCAAGCTTCTAAAATATCCAAAGTTTACTCATATCAATCTTTTCTTGAAAAGTTTTGGAAGAGTAGTCCTATAGATCAGGAAAAACGTCTTTTAACTCAGCTTGAATTTCGACTTTTATTAATGAAGTTCTGTGGTGATGCGTCAATAAAGAATCCTGAAACTTTTATTGAGGAGCTTATTAAATGTTATAGATTATGCAAAAGCCATGAAATTGAAATCCATCAGCTTTCAAAATTACCTTCAATTCCTACCAAGCTATTTGTTCGATTAGTTAGAGAATATGAAGTATTTAAAGTTCATAATAATTGCATTGATCAGACCGATATTTTGGATTTAACTATAGATCATTTAAGGCAAGTCAGCGTTGGCACTGGAAATTACTATAGGTACGGATTTAATGAGCCCACACCAGAACAAAATAAGCTTTTTGAGACATTAGATTGTAAACCACTATTTACAAAGCAGCTAGAGAGCTCTTCAAGAAACTTCACTTTTATTGATCAAGAGTCAGAATTAACAGCTATTGCAAAATGGGCAAAAAAAACTAGCGCCAAGTATCCAGAACAACAAATTGGTATTGTTGTGCCTAACTTAAATGAATTGCAGCATCAGGTTAAGTCTACTTTTGACCAAGAATTCAACTCTAGTCTTTTTGAGATTCATAAAAAGCCCTTCAATATTTCTTTAGGAATTTCTCTAAGTGACTACCCATTAATTAAGCATCTTATCTCAATCTTGAGGTTATCAAATCAGTATCAAAATGGTTATCTCGAATCTGAGATATTCATTAAGGTTGTGACGTCTCCTTATATAAAGGGCGCGATGAGTGAACAAAATAATCGTGCCCTCTTAACTAGCAAAATACTGCAGTTATCTTCAACCCAGATTAAAACGAATGAAGTTATAAGTTTAAGTAGAGATTGCCCTATTCTTAAAGATATTTTTATCAAGCTGGATAATGCTAGGTTCTCACAAAAAATTACTTTGGAACGAGCATTGGATTCAATGAACGCATTTTTGCTAATCTGGGGCTTCACTTCAGATAGAAATCTATCGAGTAGCGAATTTCAAGTGTATGAAAAGTATCAGGTTGAAAGTTTGGTACTAAATAAATTATCAAATTTTCATAAGTTAAACACTCTAGGAGAGGCCCTTAAAATTTTAATAGCACATATGAATGCCGTTATTTTTCAGCCACAAAGTGGTCCTGCGAATATTCATATTCTGGGGTCTCTAGAGGCTGAGGGATTATTTTTTGATTTTGCATGGGTCACTAGCATGACGAATAGCTTCCTTCCGGGGAAAATCAAAATGCCTTTATTTATTCCATCCAAAATCTCCATAGAATATTCTTTACCAGGCACGAGTTTTGAGCTCATTACCAAAGAAAGTGAATCCACACTTATCAATTTAAAAAATTTAAGCAATAATCTTACTTTTAGCTATTCAGCCTCTTCAGATAGTCGTGAGCAGCTATCCACTCCCTATCTATTATTTGAGGATTTTCAACCAGTGGAAGAGCATCAAGTGGCGCATAGAGAGATGGAGCTGATTGAAGATTTTTCTGGGCCAAAAATTGAAAATTTAGACATTAAAAAAGGTGTTAAAACACTTCAAGATCAGATGGGTTGTGAATTTAAAGGCTTTGCCAATAGACTGAATTTTCAAGAAATTAATGATCCATCAATAGGCATTAGTAAACTTGAACAGGGAAATATCATTCACCATATATTAGAGAGATTTTTCAACGAAGTCCGCTCAAGTTCAGATTTAAAGCAGTTATCAGAAATTAAACTCGACAAATTAATAGAAGCTCACTCTGAAAATGCCCTCAGAGAAATGCCTCAATCAAATTTTAAAAATAATGAAAAGGAAAGAGTTAAAAGGGTGATAAAAAAATACATAGATCTTGAAAAAGATAGAGAATTTTTTGAAGTTATTGAGACTGAATCTGAAACTCAAGTTGATATTGATGGCTTAAAATTCTCGACCCGGATTGATCGAATGGATCGATTGAAAGATGGCTCTAAGCTCATTATTGATTACAAGACAGGGAAGAATATTGGATTATCAAAGCTCACTAACCAGCCCTTAGAGCAAGCACAACTTCCAATTTATGCAATTTCAAATGAGGTTGATGGAATCGCATTTGCAACAATCAACACTCAAAACTGTGAATTTAAAGCGATTACAAAAAATAAATATGATTTGCCAATCAGTAGTCAATCAATTAATAGAATGCCTGAATGGAAAAAACAAGTATCTGACTGGAAAAGTGAACTGGTCAATGCAAGTCAGCAATTCCAAAATGGAAATGCTCAAGTTTTACCTTCATCTCATGCTTGCGACTACTGTGATTATGATTTACTTTGCAGGGTGGATAAATCGGGAAATGACTGATAGCCTCTCTTCAGCTAGCTCCTGAGCAATATTAATATTCTTTAAATCTGATATCTTGATTGAGTTCAGCTGATTTTTTAATTGAACTATTGGAGAGGTATCTATATTTAAATATTTAAAGGAATCCAAAATTAGCTCAAACCTCTTTTGCCTTCTAAGACCATCAGTTTTTAGATAGAAATTTAGAATCTCTTCAGGCTTATGAGATAAAAAATCAGAAACAAAATTATGCCAAATTGAAACCAGTTCAGCAATTTGTTGAATATCTTTTGGGCATTTAAGATGTTCACAAAGGAGTGCAATATTGCTCGGATTCTGATCATAAAGCCACAAAGCCAAACGAACCTCACTAGTTAAATTTTCATGGTCTAAAAGCTTAAGGTTTGCAGCTTGAGTCATTTCAAGCATTGGAAACAATCTTTGATAGGCACCTGATTCAATTAAAACTTCAAAAAAGATAGATGGTGACTCTGAATTCATTGATAGATTAATTTCTTTAAAGACTCTTTCTGGAGTCAACGCATCAACCTCGCCCGAACTGACCATCATTTTCATTAAATCGAGTGTCTTAGAATCTATCGTGAAACCGAGGTGATTAAAACGGGATGCAAACCTTGCTGTCCTGAGAATTCTTACTGGATCCTCAGTGAATGCCTCGGACACATGCTTTAGCTTTCTTGCCTTAATGTCATCTAAACCGCCAAAAGGATCAATGTATTCACCAGAGCCGTCCTTATTTTGGGCAATTGCATTGATTGTCAGATCTCTTCTGGAAAGATCTTGTTCTAATGTAACCGATTTTGACGTATTAAATTCAAATCCTTTATATCCCTTACCGACCTTTCGCTCCAATCGAGCTAGAGCATATTCTTCTTTAGATTGAGGATGTAGAAAAACTGGAAACTCTTTTCCAACTTGGCGAAAGCCCAATGACTTCATTTCTTCAGGAGATGAGTCTACAACGACATAGTCTTTTTCTGTAGATTCAGTGGCAATACCTAAAATCTTATCTCGGATTGCACCACCGACCAAAAATTCTTGCATATTTCTTACTCTAGAAATTAAAGTTAAGGATAAATTTCTCTTATAATACACGAATGAATAACAAGAAGAATTTATCCCCAGAAGCCTATCGTATTACTCAGGAGTGCGGAACAGAACCGCCTTTCACTGGTGAATATTATAACCACAACGAAACTGGAAACTATCATTGCATCTGTTGTGATGCTGTATTATTTGAATCGTCTACAAAATATGACTCTGGTAGCGGCTGGCCAAGTTTTTATGACCTTGCAAATGGTGGATGTATTAGGCAGCTAGAAGATGATTCCTTGGGGTATATGAGAATAGAAGTAAGATGTTCATCTTGCGATGCACATTTAGGCCATGTCTTTCCTGATGGGCCTCAACCAACTGGAAAGCGCTACTGCATAAACTCAGTTGCTCTCAACTTTTCCGGTGATGATTCTTAAGTGGTAATTTTAGTTTTCTAAAATATAAGCACCATAGCTGCTAAAAAACCTAGGAAAACTGAAAATCCTTTTTTGAGTTTTTTACTGTCCATTTTATGAGTCACTTTTGCTCCAAGTGGTGCAAAAAAAATGCTGGCAGCAACTATTGCAAAAAGAGCCTCAAAGTTCACAAAGCCAATCCCTCCTGTTGGAAGAGATTGTGAGGATCCTGCTATCATAAACCCAATACTTCCAGCAATCGCAATTGGCATACCTACCGCTGCAGATGTGGCAATGGCATTTTTAATTTTTACATTGTTATAAACTAAAAATGGAGTGGTCATTGTACCGCCACCAATCCCAACCATAGCTGAAACTAGTCCTATCACATAGCCTGCAACAGACCAAATCCATCTAGATAAATTATCGGCATGGCTTGAAGCACTGACGCCAAACCACATAATCAATGCAACGGTTATTTCAAATAAAGCAAAGAAAACACGTAAAAAATCAAAGCTTAAATATTTAGCAAGAATAGCGCCGCTGTATGAACCTAATAAAATCGTTGGCGTTAGTTTTACAAAATTTCTCCACAGTATAGCCCCATGACGATGATGGGCATATAGACTAGAAATAGAGGTAAAGACTATTGCGGCCAATGCCGTACCTATTGCAGTATGCATTAAAATGGATTGGTCAATGGATGGTGCCAACAGGTATAGCAGTACTGGAACAATTATTAGGCCTCCCCCAATACCCAATAGACCAGCTGCAAAGCCTGAAAAAGCCCCAAGAAGAACAAATTGGATTATTGCTTCACTCATAACTCGTCATATATAGAGCACTCAGGTCTTCCAAATATGTTCAGCGAAATGCTTTCTGCACATAGATTGATAGCGATCATTGCCCCCAATAACCACCTGGTCACCATCTTCAATGACATTTCCATGCTCGTCAATTCGAACCACCATAGTTGCCTTACTTCCGCAGTGACAAATAGTTTTTAGCTCAATTAGATTATCTGCCCATGCCAGTAGATGCTTACTTCCAGGGAAAAGCTCACCCCTAAAATCAGTTCTAATTCCATAGCAAAGGACTGGAAAATTTAATTGGTCAACAGCTTGGGCAAGTTGTTGAACCTGCTCTCTACTTAGAAATTGACTTTCATCAATTAATACGCAGTCAATTGAATTATTATGATTTTGATCTGTTAAGATTTTAAATAAGTCGTCATCTTTATGAAAAAGATGTGCCTCCGCTTCAAGCCCAATTCTGGAAGTCACTTTTCCAACACTATAGCGGTTATC
>ERZ802819.1399-NODE-1399-length-14988-cov-8.23425_pt1 | contig 14988 bp, 10 predicted proteins | sample MGYA00345647_ERZ802819 | MGnify/ENA primary metagenome ERZ802819 (study PRJEB30503, sample SAMEA104212355) | marine metagenome | biome: Westerlies Biome; feature: [SRF] surface water layer (ENVO:00010504) within the epipelagic zone...; material: water... | reverse complement strand
GCTCGCGGTACCGTGGGCAACAAGGACACTAAACGGCATAGAAGATAACGATCTTTTGGGGATTATGTCCCAGGACAAAAAAAACATTGGTGGCAAACTGCGATTCATTCTCCCAAGTGCAATCGGTGAAGTCGAAACTGTTGACAATGTTTGCCATGAATTTGTTATCTCAGCAATCAACAAGCTTTGCCGGGACGCCTAGCCTGTCTTGAGAAACAAAAAGTGAGTAATCCAGCCACGCTGGAGCCAAAAAGTGCGTGCATAAGACGCATCGTTACGCATTGCATGCCATTGGCATCACTCTTTGCAACGCGATTTCTACCAACTCGCTTCCAGCCCCATCCCGCCTTGATCACCGACTGGGACTGGTACAACTCGCACCTGGAAGCCTGCGAAATGATGCTCTGTCCGGCTGACTGCTAATGAACTTGCCCAGGCAAGGTACCAACCCAGGAATGCCTGGGAAGAGTAGTGCGCATCATCATTGATTCGTGAGAAACCAACAAATGTAGAACAGACGTAAAGCGTTCCTTTGGCGAGTGGATTCTCGACCATATCAGCCGCTGCAAGAAATGGAATTGCCCCCATAAATGAGTGGCCGCTTACCCCATTATTATCTTGAAAAAACTTCCAGTCACTTCCAGAAGGTGATTCGGTATTCATAGAGCCATTATTGCTTGGACGAGAAGCGCCTGTCGCTAACTGGAGAACGTAGACGGGTGGCCCTCCAACCAAAAATATACGGAGGCTTCGTGAGCCCCACCCTCCCAAGGCGTCTCCGACCGGCATTCCTTCAAGTGCAACCCCAGCTGCTGCGGCTATGCCAGCAGCTGGCAATAAGTAAATCCCGTCCCCGATGTCTTTCGTTGCCGAGAAAAAATCTCCTGTTTGCGATCCTGTTATTCCTGTCTGCCAAGCATTTTGCATAGTTGTATCAAAGCCGGTATTTGCCATCAGTGCTCCCGCGCCAAAAGCAGCAGTGACACACGTAAGATTTTCACAGGAATAAAAATTCTGATAGTCCTGAAAGATCTTATGTCCCGTCCGAGAAAGCCGCGGAAATCTGCTCCCTGCCCATGGCAATTTTTGGATATTTGGGGAAGAAATAATTTCCGGTGGCGTTGGCAACGAGTAAACGGGCTCACTTTCAAGTTCCATTCTTTGAGCAAGATCAACGGTTGCATCAACTGACGGATGTCCCAGCAAGTTAGTCTCCCAACCTCCAGTAAGGACGACACGTTCAGACATAAGACTGGCATCATTCGATGCTAAGGGTTGTGTCTCCACCACCGCATCAACCCAAGCGCCATTAACAGCAGGGAGCACTTGAACAACCACCCGCTGACGTTGCTGGGGCAAGTGCGGCCAAGAAGCACTCGATCCACCTGTCTGATTACCCTGCTTTGTTAATGACTGTGGCAGCTGCACCCACGCTGACTCAATCCTGCCGGCCCGAGGGGGCAATGAATCAAAGTCTGGCGGAATAGTCTTGATAACAGGCCAGTCAGCTGCAACTGTCTTGATTGTTTTCTCCCATATCGCCTGACCATCTTTGGCAGTTAAAAACATTCCATCTGAAGCGGCAGGCAATGAATTGCGAACAGGTGCTCCCAGAGAAGAATCAGGAAATGCCGATTTTTTTTCATCCGCAGATGATTCAATAGGCAACTGGACCCCAAGCAGGACAGAAAGATAGAAAAGACACCATCGCCAAGAAGGCAATGGGCCAAAACGCAAACAGGGAGGACGAAGGAGTTTGATCATTTGTTGATGCGGACTTTCGCAATGACTCATGTACCAATCAAGACAGATTTCCCTCGTACCCCGCTTTTCGTGCCCCTCAGGAGCCTCCCCTTCCTGCCCCGCTTTCCTCAGACGACTCCTTTTGTTGCCAAATGCTATTCTGCTGACTGAGAGAAATTGTTCCTACGAGGAGGTCCGGTATCTATGCCAAGGAAGGTAAATGAACAAATGCCTCCCTCTCATCCCGTTGGCGGACAGGAACTAACCGATTCAAAAATCCAACAGACACTTCTTCGCTGGTGGGGCTTCGACACATTTCGGCCGCTGCAAGCCGAAGCAATCTCTGCTGCCATTCATGGCCGGGACTCTGTTGTTGTGCTCCCAACGGGTGGAGGTAAAAGCCTCTGCTACCAACTGCCACCTTTGCTGAGCCAAACAACCGACATTGTTGTCTCGCCGTTAGTATCACTTATGAAGGACCAAGTGGACTCACTTGAATCGATTGGCTACCCAGCAGCAGCGATTCACAGTGGACTCTCTCAGAACGACCGAAGCAGAACGTACCAGAAGCTTCGCAGCGGGAATCTCCGTTTACTTTTCATAGCACCCGAAAGGCTTTTCAATTCGAATCTTGTTGAAACGCTTTCACACTTATCAATACAGCGATTTGCTATAGATGAAGCACATTGCATCAGCCAGTGGGGTCATGACTTCCGTCCCGAGTACCGTCAACTTTCGGCGTTGAGAGATCGCTTCCCTCAGACGAGTTTCCATGCCTACACCGCCACTGCAACACCTCAAGTTAGAAAAGATATTGCCGAACAACTGCATCTCAAAAATCCAGAAATTCTTGTTGGCACGTTCGACCGACCAAACCTCACCTACCGTGTCATCCAGCGTACTGATAGAACAGCACAGATACTCGAAATCCTTGGGCGTCATCCCAAAGAAGCTTCGATTGTGTACTGCATTTCACGGCGCGAGACAGAAAGGCTCGCGAAACAACTTACAGCAGCCGGGCTTCTTGCGCATCCATACCATGCTGGGCTCGATGCCAAGAAACGACACAAAACACAAGAAGCTTTTGCAAAGGAAACCCTTGATGTTGTTGTCGCCACTGTTGCATTTGGCATGGGCATAGATCGATCAAATGTGAGACTCGTTCTACACACCGGACTTCCAAAGAGCCTTGAAGCCTACCAGCAAGAAACAGGACGAGCCGGACGTGACGGGCTCACCGCAGAATGCGTCCTGCTTTATTCGCCGGCCGATGTCTTCAGCTGGGAGGCCTTGATTCGACGGGGGGCGGAATCTTCTGAACTGACTGAAGATGAATCACAGAAACTCATCGACTCGCAGATACTGCATCTCCAACGCATGCGGCAGTATGCCCAAGCAGCACGCTGCCGGCATGCTTTTTTATCAGAGCATTTTGGACAATCATACAAACTCTCTAATTGTAAAAACTGTGACATTTGCCTCGGGGAGACAACTAATCTTGCTGACAGCACTACGGTTGCTCAGAAAATCATCTCGTGTGTCGCACGGATTGAAGAACGGTTTGGTGTCCGTCACCTTTGCGAAGTGCTTCGTGGCGCACAAACAGAAGCGGTACAACGAAACGGACACCACCACCTGTCAACATATGGACTACTAAAAAGCTTCGATCAGCGAATGTGTGAAAATCTCGTCCATCAACTCCTCGACCAGGAATATCTTTCGAGAAGTAGGGGTGACCGACCAGTTGTCATGCTAAACCAAAAATCTTGGGAAATTCTCCGGAGCCAACGAACCGTCACACTTCTTGAGCCACGATTAAAGAAAGCAGTACGATCCCGAAAAGAGTCTGATGACTGGAATGGAGTTGACCGGCAACTCTTTGATCACCTTAGACAATGGCGCAGAAAAATAGCCGATGGACGAGGAAAGCCTGCCTGGACAATTCTCGATGATCGTGCATTGCGTTCAATCGCGCGTGAAAAGCCAGACACACTGGCAACGCTCTTGCAATGCAAAGGGATTGGCGAAAAGCGATTAGCTGATCATGGAACAGCTATTCTTAAACTTGTAAAACAATGCGACTACGAATCAGCATAAATGGGTATCGATCCCATCTAGTGCGGTGAAAGATGCACTGTACGATCACAGATCAGCGCAACCGGATCGTTTCCTGCCGAGGTCACGACAAGCGTCAACACTCCTTTACAGACGTCCTTCAGGATGCCTGCAAGCGCATGCTGCTGCTGAGTGTTCATACCGTCCGCTGGTTCGTCAATGAGAAGAATCCGAGGATCCATAGCCAGACCGCGAGCAATTCCCAAACAACGTTGCTCGTAACGTGTCAGATCTGAAGCAAACGAGAATGATTGATCGATCAGTCCCACTGACCGAATGAGTTCTTCGGTCCGCTCAATACGGTTCGCTTTATTAATGTGCGGCCACCATGCTGAAGATTGTCGGTGAATGCCTTGCTCTACCGTAACAAGTATATTTTCAAACACTGTCATCGCAGGAAAGTTTCTGGGAGATCGAAAGGTGCGGGCCACTCCAGCTCGAGCAGCAACCTCTGGCGAACGTCTCCCTCGCTGCCAGATTGCCAGCGACATTCCAACTCCAAGAAATAAACCACAAATAAAAGCAGACCAACCACGAAAACGAATTCGACGTTTCCCGGCTGCCAACCGGTCAAGAGTCGTTTCATCCAATAGTAGCTCGCGTTGCGGTTCATTCGCATCGCCCACTAAATCAGTTATGTCGGGAACAACACCCGGACCAGTTCGCCGAGCAGTCACTGCTGCTTGCATTTGATTTCGTAACTCTCGGGCTTCGGAAAGATCGCGACGTACCGCAAGAACTTCACGTCCATCTGCTGTGACAATGCGCCAATTACCGGCCAGTCGGTCAATAGCCAACTCCGCGCGAAAATAACTACGAAGTCGTCTCCCGAAGTTTGCGGGCGTAAATGGCTCGTCGACTACAAGACCCCGCTTTACAACAGCCAGCCACAATCGATCGATATCTACCGCTGCTGCCGCACATAACAAACCAACAAGAATTCCTGTAAACAGAACACCCCAGAATGTTTTCGCAGAGAACCCCTGCTTCAATCGACGTCCATCCAATCGGACTGAACCGGAAGATGCTGACCGTAGCCCACAGATAGCATCGAGAAGAGCAGCTTTCGACCCTCTTCCCGAATCTATAATGGCAACGCTACTACCTGCTGACACATCGAGCTCTAGTTCATCGATGAGTGGAATCCCACCTGATTGAACCGTAAGTCGATCAATACTCAGAAGCGGAATATCTGGTGAGAGCACCGCACCCTCGCTCACTTTTGTATTTTCTCGATGAGTCATTGCTTTGACTCCTGGAATTCAGCAGCAAAACGTCGTGATGGAATAAGTCCTATGGGACGAAATCGCATCACAACGATTAACGCTATGCCTACAAGGGCTAATCGCCAACTTCCAAGCGTAAAGAGGCTGACATCAAATACCTGCCCCTGAATGCGTTGCATCCAGGAATCGACCGACGGAATCACAACGATGTCAAAACCAAACAAGATTGTGACTCCGACAAGTGTTCCTGGGATACTACCAAGGCCACCTATTATGACGGCGCAAAGAATCGCAACTGAGCGATTAAAGCCAAAAGCATTTGGATCTCCGGTAGTACCGATACTTGCAACAGACAGGCAGCCGGCAAGTCCGGCTATCGCTGCAGCTATTGTGAAAGCCGAAAGCCGAACTTTCGTTGCAGAAATACCTATTGTCGCTGCAGCAAGTGGCTCCTCGCGAACAGCAATCCAGGCCCTACCAAGTGCCGATTTTTCAAGAACCCGTACAAGCAGCACCACAACAAAGAGCGCAATGAGCGATAAGTAGTAGAACCAACGTGAATCAACAACGAACTCTCTGCCGAGATCTCTCCGCGTAACAAATATTCCAGATCATGGTGGCGGAATCGGACCAAGCCCCTGTGTACCACCTGTTACGTTTTCAAGATTCAGAAATAAAACACGAACGACTTCACCAAAACCAAGAGTAACAATAGCAAGGTACTCACCTCGAAGACGCAACGTTGGTGAGCCGAGTAACGTTCCTATTGCGGCAGTCAGACCAACACTGACAAAAACTGCCGGCAGAAAGCCTATCTCCAAGGGATTCATTGGAACGGTGAGGATTGCAAGAAAGAGACCGCCTAAGCCAAAAAACGATGCAATTCCCAGGTGGAGAAATCCCGTGAAGCCAACCATGACGTTGAGACCAAGAGCCGCTATGCAGATTATTAAGACTGATGTCATCTGTCCGCCCAGCCCCCCGGCCAATGCCGGGTAGAACCATGGCGCAAGGGCTAGCATTGTGAAAACTGGTATCTCCCAGTTTTTCTTGGACCACTTCACGAAATGAGATAAGGAGGGCCATTGAATTTTCATCGCTGTCCTCCTCGTGTTTTTGATTTCCCAAAGATCCCTTGCGGGCGAAACGCAAGAAAAATAATGAGCACAAGAAAGACCGACGCGATAGCCCAACGAGGGCCAAGAAAGGCCACCGAAATGGCACGAATTAATCCGACTATAAGTCCACCAACTATTGCACCAGGCACGCTCCCAATACCACCAAGCACTGCTGCAGTAAGAGCATACAAACCCATCTGATGCCCCATCTGATAGTTAATCGTCGTTGCATGAACCCCTGCGGCTACACTCGCAACACCACCGAGAAAGCCACTTAGAAAAAATGTTGCGATAACAAGTTTCCCTGCTTCCCCTGAACGAGCTGTCACACGGGTGATTGCAGCAATGGAACGCAACGATCTTCCAAAACGGGTTTGACGAAGAAGAACGTAGAGGCAAAGAACGGCTGGCACGACGATGACAAGCACCAGAAGATCAGCCATCGCAATGGAAAATCCACCAACTGAACGTGTGGTTTCCAGGAAAATCTCAGGAAATGCACGATCAGTCGGACCGATCCAAATAAGACCCACATTCATGAGTACAAACGAAACACCGATTGTTGAAACGAGGGGAGATAGAGGAGGAGCATTTCGCAGCGGACGATAGACAAACTGATCAATACAAATATTCAGACAGCCACAAAACAGTCCACTACACGCAGCAGCTAAAACTACTACTAGACAACCAGTCAGCGGGTCGACCGGAACTGGCACAAGGAATGACAAGATCGCAAGTGACAGGCAGCCACCAAGCATGACTACATCCCCATGGGCGAAGTGGATGAGCCCAACGGTTCCGTACACCAACGTATATCCAACAGCAATCAGCCCCAGAAATCCACCACTTGTGATTCCGATACCACATTGCTGAAGAAAGGATGCTACGTCCACGTATGTATCCCGACAAAGTAACCCGTTAGAAAATTCTTTGTCCTTAGTCTTATCTGCTGCCGTTCTTTTTGCCTATGCCAGCAGTTGACATGACTTCCTCATGCACAAACTCACCACCCCGAACAACACTCACAGACACCTCCTGAAGTGTCGTATCCCCATTTGCATCAATACCCCATTGGCCAAGCACACCATCGTCTACCTGGCTTGCAAAAGCCGATTCTACAATAGCTCGACGATCTTTCACCCCAACATCAGCAATAGCTCGAATCACGAGCCTCGCCGCCTCATAACCATGAATGGCTGCGTTGCTTGGGCATGTCCCATATTTTTGCCGATAGCGAAGAAACAACAATTTTTCGTTGCAATCTGCCTGCTCTGGTGACAACCCTGCAGATGTGGCAAAACACCGACCCTCAAGAGAAGCCGCGCCTGCTGCTTCAAGGAATGCTTTGGTGCGACATCCATCCGAAACCAACAGGATTGCCTCGCTCTCAGCTGACACAAGATCACGTGCGAGTTGTCCACCTTTGGTTCGTGCACTACCACCAAAGTAGATAAGGTCTGGATCAGCACTCATAACGGACCCTACAAACGATTTAAACTCCGCTGCCTGTGGATCAATCGAGACGTGCTCAAGAACTGCCATGCCTTGCTCACGACACCGATCAGCGAACAAAGAGGCCACACCTCGCCCGTAAACACCAGCATCATCAATGACGAAAACTCGACGCACTCCACGCTCGAATGCCCAATCTGCAGCAAGTGGACCTTGAAGGTCATCGGCCGGGACAACTCGGATATAATTTAATTTGCCAGACGGCCGATAAACGTTTGGCTCTCCAGGAAGACCAAGTCCTGGCTTGGTCAATCCAACGGCAGTATTCGCTGGAGATACCATCAGCAAATCCGCATAGTTGAGAATCGGCATTGATACTCGGGCTGCTCCAGAGTTCAAGGTACCTATATACGCCATTACGTTGGGATCCTGCACAGCCATCCGAGCATTGGCTGCCTCGCCCTCACTCGTCCACCGGCCAGACGCTGCTGCACTGTTATCAAGATCACGATATTCCAGAGTAAACCGCCCTGCTTTTTCCTTCACCTCATCAATTGCAAGCCGAATGCCTCGAACAACCTCATCACTTACCTGTCTGGAGACACCTGTACGCGGCAGGCTCGAAACGAGACACACCCGATTGGATTCTATTTTTTGACAACCGCAAGCATTCAGTCCAATCGTTAGGCAAACTACGACACTCCATGCCAGCCTAAACGGTGGTGGATTCTGCGGACAAAACCAATTACTTCTCATGATTTCGCCTCTTCGTGCAGTCACCAAAAAACTCTCAGACCTTTTTCACAAACTTCCACGAACGATGTATACGGGCATTTCGGAAATCTTCAGGCACTGTCTTCCGGCTAATCTCATATATATCGTAAATACTAGAGAGGAGCTCTTCATTAAATTTAAACCGTCGGTAATTTGTCGAAAAATAGACAATACCACCTGTACTAAGATTATCGGCAACTGCTTGAAGCAAAGTGGCGTAGTCCCGCTGGATATCCCAGTCCTGTTGCTGTTTCGTCGAACGTGAAAACGTTGGTGGATCAACCACCACAAGATCAAATGGACGCTCACCTCGGCGGCCACGGTGCTTGAGGAATTCACGAGCGTCATCCCGAAGAAGGACATGCTGCCGCCTATCTAAAAACCCATTTGCCGTGAGGTTCCTCCTCGCCCATTCGAGATAGGTATTTGACAGGTCGACAGTTGTCGTTCCTTCTGCTCCACCGGCTGCAGCTGCTACAGAAAAACTACCTGTATAACCAAATAAATTCAGGAAAGAACGACCCGCCGCATCACCACGAACCATCGCACGAGTTTGGCGATGATCGAGGAAAAGTCCCGTATCAAGATAGTCGGAAAGGTTGACATCAAACTTCAGGTCATGTTCGTTTACTGAAAAAGTAACAGAACGGTCATCCACTTTTTCATACTGACCCCCAGTTCGCTGTCGGCGACGCACCTTTAAAAATACACAGTCCGGCGCCAGGCCAAGTTGATCAGCAGCTGCCTCAATGAGTCGATCGAGCCAAACGTCATGCTCAATAGCTGTTCGCTCATGAGGGCGTTCGTATTCGGCTGCATGAAGCCAATCACCGTACCTGTCAATAACAAGAGGAATCTCTGGGATATCTCGATCGTAGAGACGATATGCCTCGATCCCTTGCTTTCTTGCCCATCGCCCGAGATGACGAGATCGCTTTGCAAGCCGTCGCCGAAAATCTCCAATCTGGTCACTTACGCTTCGTGATACTTGCTTTGTTGAACTGCAACGCTCGGCGTCCGATTCTGCCGGTAATTGATTCCCAAAAGACGTGCCTGAAACTTTCGCCCGGTGAACAGCCAGCTCTATTAACCGACACTCTATTGGACCATTGGAAAGGACTACCCGGCGATGGGGCTTCAGCCCAATTGATTTCGCCAGCTCAACTGGTGCGAGTACCCCCGCTCGCCAACCCGGACAAGAATTTTTCAACCAGTCACCGATCCTACGAAATACCGCACCCGCTCTCGGCAGCGCGAGTCGCTCGCCATACGGTGGATTGGTAAGGACCAAGCCTGGGTCACCCTCTGGACTCACTGCTTCAAAATGATTGCATGAAAAGCTTATGGAACCGGCCACACCGGCCAATGCAGCCGATTGTTTTGCAATCTGAATCGCAGCAGGATCAAGATCGCTTGCATGAAACGTGCCTGAAGGTGCCCTGGCCTTATTTTCAAGATCGAGAAGAATTGTTTCGGCAAGGTTTCGATCGAAATCATGAAAACGAAAAAAACCCTGTTTCCGCGTTCTTGCACGCAACAGGCCTGGCGCAAGACCAGATGCTTGGGTTGCCGCCTCAATGATGAATGTTCCTGAACCACACAGTGGGTCTAACAAAGGTTCGCCCGGTTGCCATCCTGAAATCCCAAGAATACCGGCAGCCAGAACCTCTGATAGAGGCGCCTCGACTTTCCCCTTTCTCCAACCACGCTGGTGCAAAGACTGACCAGCTGCATCACGAAACAGCGTTGCTGTTTCCCCGGAAAGATGAAGTGACAAGCGAAGGCTTGCCCCATGTAACTGCACATTAGGCCGGCGACCATGTACCGCTCGCACGCCATCTACTACCGCATCTTTAACAACTTGGGAAGCGTAGAGTGAATGATCTATAAATGAATCATGAACTCTCGCATCGACCCTCAGTGTTTGAGTCGGACGGAGATGCTTTGCCCAATCCAAACTTGAAATTGATCGATATAGTGACTCCGGCGAACTCACGGCAAACCGACCAAGCGGCTCGAGGATTCGGATCGCTACCCGCGACTCCAGCACCGCCCTATAGAGCGTCTCTGTTGTTCCAGTAAATTCGATTGTTCGACGCCCGATTCTCAAATTCGTAGCACCAAGTCCTGACAACTCTCTCGCCAGCAACCACTCAAGACCATCGAGTGTTCTTGCTGTTAGCCTTGGCGGCATATCCGGATCACCGGAAAGCAGTGGCCTTGGCGCTGGGGGCACTTCAGGAAAAAGAGATTCCATTACGTCTGCCAGAACTCTCGTTAACGGTCATCGATCAATCGATGCTGTCCCTGCCATAAACCTATCCTGCATTGCCTGCACTCTCATTGGCTCACTTCTCAAGGCTTCCATCGCCCTCACACATGCTTCAGCAGCCGGCAGTGTAGTTATACAAGGGACCCCGTAGAGAACACTTGCCGCCCGGATTCTCCCCTCATCAGTACGAGCACCCTTACCTCGAGGCGTATTGAATATCAGTTGAACGCGACCATCAATCAGATGATCTAGAAGGTTTGGGTGCCCCTCCTGTAATTTCTTGACTGTTTCAACCTCAATTCCTGCTTGCGATAGTGCCTCAGCGGTGCCGGAAGTAGCAATCAACTCAAAGCCTAACTTCACAAGTCGTCGAGCCAGGTCCACCATAGATTTTTTTGCCGACTGACTTGCAACACTCAAAAATATCTTGCCTGTTTCCGGCAAGACTGTCCCTGCCGCAAGCTGGCCCTTCGCAAAGGCAAGGCTGAAGTTGTCGCTCACCCCCATGACCTCACCAGTACTCCTCATCTCCGGCCCAAGTGCGATGTCAACGCCGGCAAACTTGACAAACGGAAACACACTTTCCTTCACGCTAACATGAGAAGGAATAGGATCTGTGATGACCCCTTGTTCAGGAAGCGTTTCCCCGACCATGACTTTCACAGCAATCTTTGCAACAGGCACGCCTGTTGCCTTTGAAACAAACGGGACTGTTCGACTCGCACGTGGATTCACTTCAATGACGTATAGGGCATCCTCACTCCCCTCACGCTTTACCGCGAACTGAACGTTCATAAGGCCAACGACCCCAAGACTCTTTGCTAAGTTTACGGCAGCCTGCTTGATTTCTGAAACGGTCTGCTTACTCAGATTGTGCGGGGGTATACAACACGCTGAGTCACCCGAGTGCACACCAGCTTCCTCTATGTGCTCCATAACTCCGGCAACTACCACATCCGTGCCATCACAGATGCAATCGACATCGACTTCTGTCGCGTCCTCCAGAAAACGGTCTATCAACACTGGCTGGCCTTGGGCAACTATAAAAGCTTCCGCCACGAATCTTTCAAACTGTGATTGGTCATAACAAATCTCCATTGCACGGCCACCGAGCACAAAGCTCGGGCGAACCAAGGAAGGAAAACCGATCCTGGAAACCTCCTTACGCGCCTGCTCAAGAGTACGAGCAATTCCACTTGCAGGCTGCTTGAGATTCAATCGATCCAGAAGTTCACGGAACTTCTCACGATCTTCTGCTTCTTCGATCGTATCGACACTTGTCCCAATGATCGGTAGCCCTGCAGTTGCAAGCGCCCTCGCTAGATTAAGCGGGGTCTGTCCACCAAGCTGAACAATCACTCCATCCGGATTAATTCGATCAGCAATATTAAGGACATCTTCACTTGTCAAAGGCTCAAAAAACAAGAGATCACTCGTGTCATAATCGGTGCTGACTGTCTCAGGGTTTGAGTTAACCATCACGCTCTCAATCCCTAGTTCTCGAAGTGCAAAACTTGCATGGCAGCAGCAGTAATCAAACTCAATGCCCTGTCCAATTCTGTTAGGCCCACCTCCGAGTATCATGACTCGCTTTACACCGTCTGCTTTTGGCGGCGTCTCATCTTCATCCTCCCACGTTGAATAGTAGTAGGGGGTTTCAGCTTCAAACTCTGCAGCACATGTATCGACTGCCTTAAACGTAGCGACAATTCCTCGAGATTTTCTATTCTCTCGGACGTCGAGCTCCACCTCTCCTAAGAGAGTCGCTAGCTGCCGATCCGAAAATCCAGCCTGCTTGGCTTGGCGAAGCGTTGTGTCATCAACGCTCTGCAGGCTGCCAGCATCTCGGACACGTTGCTCTAGCTCAACAATCTGTAACAACTGATCCAGGAACCATCGATCAATACCAGTCAGGGCATGAAGTTCTTCAATGCTCAAACCAGCTAACATCGCGTACCGCAAAAACCAAACTCTATCTGGATCCGGCCTCGCAACTTTCGCACGAATATCATCAATTGATGGTTGTGTTGGTGTACCCCAAAGGTCTCTTCCGTCGCAACCAAATCCAAACGATCCTACCTCAAGCCCTCGAAGCGCTTTTTGAAATGCTTCCTTAAAAGTCCGGCCAATTGCCATCGTTTCGCCAACACTCTTCATTTGAGTGGACAGCCTACTATCGGCCTCAGGGAATTTCTCAAAAGCAAAACGAGGGACTTTTACCACTACATAGTCAATTGAAGGTTCAAAGCAGGCCTTCGTCTTGCGTGTAATATCGTTCGCCAACTCATGGAGTCGCCACCCTACAGCGAGTTTGGCTGCTATTTTCGCTATCGGAAAACCGGTCGCCTTACTTGCAAGTGCCGACGAACGACTCACTCGTGGATTCATCTCGATGACTATCACGCGACCCGTGTCAGGATGAACCGCAAATTGGATATTTGACCCTCCCGTTTCCACACCAATTGCCCGAATAACTGCAAAACTCGCATCTCGCATGAATTGATACTGACGATCAGTAAGCGTCATCGCCGGGGCAACGGTAATTGAATCACCAGTATGAACACCGCAGGGGTCAAAGTTCTCGATAGAGCAAATGACAACTGCGTTGTCATCAGCATCTCGCATGACCTCCATCTCATATTCTTTCCAGCCAAGAATTGACTCCTCGACGAGGACCTCACTTACTGGCGAAAGATCAAGACCACGCTGCACCTTCTGGTCAAACTCTTCACGGTTGTATGCAATACCTGAACCGGATCCACCCAATGTGAAGCTCGGACGTATGACTGCTGGAAGACCTATCTCAGAAAGTATTTCTCGCGCCTCTTCAAGAGACTTCACAAGCCGCCCGCGACAGGTATCAAGACCGATTTTTTCCATCGTCGACTTGAACTGTTCTCGATCTTCTCCTCGTTGAATCGCTTCCGCCCGGGCGCCAATCATCTCGACGCCATACTTCTTAAGAACGCCATGGTGCTCCAGATCCATGGCCAGGTTCAGTGCAGTCTGACCTCCTAATGTCGGAAGAACAGCATCTGGTTTTTCTTCAGCAATGACCTTTTCCAATACTTGCCACGTAAGTGGTTCGATATACGTTCGATCTGCAGTCTCTGGGTCCGTCATAATGGTCGCTGGATTCGAATTTACCAGCACAACTCGGTACCCATCATCTCTCAGTGCCTTACAGGCTTGTGTGCCTGAATAGTCAAATTCACAGGCTTGCCCAATGACGATAGGTCCAGAGCCGATTAACAAAATAGTGCGAAGGTCATCGCGGCGGGGCATGAGGCAGGGTCTTTATCGAGGTAAAAAAACAAATTTCGACGACTCTAGCATCCCAACCCCCATTCGTTCAATAAATGGCTACAATTCTCGGGAAAGCACACTTCATTTGCATCTAAAGGAGAAAAATCACCATGTCGATCCCAACTCCTGCCCTCGACCAACTTCGCGAAACGCTACCGGATGAACTGAAAGATATTCGGCTTAATTTATCGAGTGTTTTAACGGGAGAACACCTTGAGCCCCCCCAATCTCTTGGCATCGCTCTTGCATGTGGCTTTTTCGTCCGGTCAGATGAATTTGTTTCGGCCGTACAAGCAGACCTCAAGGACGCGTTGGCGGAAGGCAGTGCACCAATCATTAGTGACGCCAGAGCTGCTGGGGGAATAATGGCGATGAATACTGTGTACTACCGCTTTCGACATATGATTGGTAAGGAAAGCTATTCAGCGAGGCCAGCACGTCTTCGTATGAATCGCATGAATCAGCCAACTACATCAAAAGCTGACTTTGAACTCATGAGCCTCGGATGTGCCGTACTCGCCGGATGCGAAATGTGTCTCAAAAGCCATGAATCGAGTCTCCTTCAACTCAACGTCAGTGAAGAGGCGTGTCACGACGCTGTTCGGATCGCCGCAGTAGTCAACGCTACGGTCGTTGGAATCATGAACGCATGAACGAATAATCAGCTTAATTCGTGAAGATACTCCAAGGTATAGATACCGCTGTCGTGACCGTCCGAAAAGAAAACTTTGTAGGCATACTGCCCAACAGGCTCCATGGTATTGACTGCCATCTCAACAACATCCGAGGGCTGAAGTACTTGAAGTGGGTTTTTATCTGCTGGAACTGTTCGCTTTTCTCGACACGTAGCGCACGGACAGGCATCACGAAGGAATTGTGGAGAATACTCCGATTTCGTGCCGTCACTCCAATCAATTTCAATGCCACCATCGTCACGACGACGAATGGCTAGAGGCCGGTATTCACTCAATTGAAGTTCCTT
>ERZ802819.1394-NODE-1394-length-15027-cov-11.1282_pt1 | contig 15027 bp, 11 predicted proteins | sample MGYA00345647_ERZ802819 | MGnify/ENA primary metagenome ERZ802819 (study PRJEB30503, sample SAMEA104212355) | marine metagenome | biome: Westerlies Biome; feature: [SRF] surface water layer (ENVO:00010504) within the epipelagic zone...; material: water... | reverse complement strand
ATAGTCCCCATATTTCCAGGGTCTTGAATTTCATCCAAAGCGAGTAAAATGGGATTAGATGCCGATGTTATTGGATCCACACTTTGTTGTTCAAAAGCAGAAGAATTCAGCGCAAGTAAATCATCTAAAGAACGGGATGCTGGAATTTGAATAATGGCCAACCAGCCTGAAGTGTGCTCGGTATCCGAAAGATCTTTAATGGTACTTTTGTTCATGCCGTACACGCGAGCTGCATCTAAGCCGGATTCAAGTAAAGAAACCAACCCCTCACTTTGTTCATGTTCGAAATCGATGAATAGTTCATCCACAACAAGTTTTTTATTAATGACCATTTGCTCTATTGTATGATAGCCTTCAGCCAAAAAAACACCTAACTGTTCTCGGTGCTTTTTTAGTTTTAGCTTACGTAAAAGAGATAACTGCTTTTGGCTGGCTGTATTCATAGGTTTAGGTCAATGCAAGTAAGAATTAAGTATAAAATTCAGCTATAAAATAGGTAGAATAAGTCAATGGTTTAGAAGAAGATTTGTGGCTATTCGTCTGTGATTTAATGCGTAAGTGCTTATCTTAAAACATCAACTATGCACAAATAACACATATGGATTTTTTACGCAAATTAGGTATTGAAGGGGTCAATCCGGGAACAAGTACCGGGACTAAACACATGGAAAGTAAATCCCTCAGCAGCAGCTATACGCCTGTTGACGGAAAAAAAATTGCCAATGTAACGTTAACATCGAAAGAGCAATACGAACAAGTCATTGCTACCGCACAGAACGCGCATTTAGTTTGGCGGGAAGTGCCCGCCCCCCAAAGAGGAGAAATTGTGCGGCAAATAGGCGATAAATTGCGTGAATTCAAGGAGCCACTTGGAAAATTAGTGACCTATGAGATGGGTAAAATTCATCAGGAAGGTCTCGGTGAAGTGCAAGAGATGATAGATATATGTGACTTTGCAACGGGGCTAAGCCGTCAACTCTACGGATTAACCATGCACAGCGAACGCCCGGAGCATCGAATGTATGAGCAGTGGCATCCATTGGGAATTGTGGGCATCATATCCGCATTTAATTTCCCAGTTGCTGTTTGGAGTTGGAATGCAATGATTGCCGCTGTTTGTGGGAACGTAATGGTGTGGAAAGGATCGGAAAAAACGCCGCTTTGTGGAGTAGCCATTCAAAAAATCGTGGCTAAAGTGCTCAAAGAAAACAACCTACCCGAAGGGATATTTAATTTGGTGACAGGTGATCGTGAGTTAGGTGAGTGGATGACTACCGATTCTCGAATTCCATTAATATCAGCTACAGGCTCTATTCGTATGGGTAAGGAAGTTGCTAAAGTTGTTGGTGGTCGATTGGGCAAGAGTATTCTTGAGTTAGGAGGAAACAATGCGATCATAATAAGCAAAGATGCGGATCTCGAAATGGCAATTCGGGCAACCGTTTTTGGAGCGGTGGGTACCTGTGGGCAGCGTTGCACAAGTACACGTCGTCTTATTGTTCATGAAGATGTCTACGACCAAGTGAAAGAACGCTTAGTTAGTATTTATGAGAAAATCACAATTGGAGATCCGTTAAAACCAGGCACTTTAGTTGGGCCAATGATTGACCAGGATGCGGTTATCGCTATGCAGAATGCGCTTAAACAGGCTCAAGAAGAAGGAGGGACCCTTATTTACGGTGGTCAGGTTCTGGAAGGAGAAGGAAATTATGTAACCCCAGCTATTGTAGAAGCGGAAAATCATTACGAGATTGTCCAAGAAGAAACATTTGCACCTATTTTATATCTCTTAAAGTATAGCAGTCAGGAAGAGGCTATTGCGATGCATAATGGAGTAAAACAGGGTTTGAGTTCAGCAATGTTTACGTTGAACCTACGTGAAGCCGAGCGTTTTTTAAGTGCAACGGGCTCGGATTGTGGAATTGCGAACATTAATATAGGTACAAGTGGCGCCGAGATTGGGGGCGCTTTTGGTGGGGAGAAAGAAACGGGAGGAGGTCGTGAATCTGGAAGCGATGCTTGGAAAGCCTACATGCGACGCCAAACCAATACCATAAACTGGGGCGATACCTTACCTTTAGCACAAGGTATTTCCTTTGATGTAGACTAGTTTGATGAGAAATAGGTTGATATAAACTAGATCACTTAGTGAATTAGGGATTCAACCCTTTTAGATCCTCTACCACATATTCTCGACCTTTGCGGATGAGTTCACCGTCCAGGTAAACATCCGCCCCTATACAGACCAGATCCCAGTGAATAGTACTGCTATTACCGTTGGGGGCTACCTCATAGTCTTTACCTAATGTAAGGTGGTTAGAGCCAAAGATTTTTTCATCAAACAGGATGTCATACATCGGTGAAGAAATAATTGGATTCGTACCAAAACTAAATTCACCAAAACGTCTAGATCCTTGATCTGTATCCAGAATATCCCGAAGCGCATCGTTATTGGAGGAGTCAAAGTCGATTACTACCCCATCCTTGACTTCAAGTGTTACAAATTCAAAAGGCTTGCCTTGGTACACACTAGGAGCATAGGTAATGACTCCTTGCACCGAATCGATGATAGGTGAGCTGAATAGTTCTCCATCTGGGATATTATGCCTGCCATAACAAGGAATCCAATTTTGCCCTTTTACCGAAAGCACTATATCAGTACCCTCTCCTTTAAGATGAACCTGATCGGCTTCTCGTAGGCGTTTCTCCAATGGTTCCATGGCTTTTTTGAGCTGTCCATAATCCACCAGGCATGCATCATAATAGAATTGAGTGAACTCGCGGGTCGGTAACTTCGCATTCATAGCAAAGGCGGGGGATGGATACCGCATGATGCACCAACGTGTGTTGTTTACGCGTTCGTCAAAATGCACAGGTGTTAAAAAATGTTCTGAATAGGCCTTGTTAGCTTCTTTGCTGGCTTTAGATTGTTCGTAAATATTTTCAGATGCTCTTATGCCGATAAATACATCCATCTGTTTCATGAGTGGAAGCTGGTCAACCTTGGCTTGAATTTTCCAAAAATCTTCATTCCCCTGCTCAACCAGCTCTCTTTGTACTTCAGTGTCTTCAATTTGGACAAAAGGATGAGCTCCTCGTTTCCGTACCCCTTGAACCAGTGCTCGGAGAAGGTTAATCCCATTTAAGCCTATTAGCTGTACCATCACATGATCGTTTGCTTGTACTTCGGTGCTATGGTCTAATATTAAATCGGCGAGTTGGTAATCGTAGGTTGATATCACGGGAAAAGGGATTAAGGTTAGAAGTGTTTTTACAAGTTCGAGTTTAGTGATCCAAATCCAGTATCCGGTCACATAAGTCTAGTTCTTTTGGGTCGTTTGAGGCCAAAAAAAGGAGGGTTCCTTTTTTTCGGAGATCAGTTAATAGTCCTTTGATCAAATCTTTGCCAAGTGCGTCTAAATTGGCACCAGGTTCGTCTAGGAAAAGTACGCTAGGATTACGGGATAACGCAATGGCTAATTTGACTCTTTGCTGCTGTCCGGTAGACAAACGTTGATACCGGTAATCGGCTAAATCTTTAATCTGGGTCTTGGCTAACCAATCAATAGGATGCGCTTGATTGTGAGAGATACTATGGGGATCAAAGCCGCTCATTTTTTGGACAAAGTCCATATTTTCTTGCACGGTTAATTCGTCGTAAAACTGGATACTTGGAGCAACGAATCCAATAGTCTGCCTAAAATCTTCGCGGTCGATGGTATTTCCTTCTTGGGTCCAGTGTATTTCCCCAGCGTCAATACCTTGTAAAAAAGCAATACATCGGAGTAAGGTAGATTTCCCGCTGCCGTTGGCTCCAGCAATTCCAAGTACACCAGAACGATGTTCGAAGCTTAGTTCGGAAAAGAGCCGACGATGGGTATATTGTTTTCGGAGTTGTACTGCTTTGAGTTCAATCATGAAGCATGAGTTGTTTCACCACTAAAGAGACGTTATTTTTGAAGTATACCAAAAATCCCACGCAAACGTGATGACAAAAATATCCGAAAGTGTTGCACAGCAACTATCAGAGGAATGGAAATCTCTGCCTATTTCCGTAGATGAGGCACAATTTAAGCATTTTGAACTCTTGCCGGTCTACTTACGCGAACATATTTGGGATCGAGTGCAAGAGCGATTTAAAGCGTCAATTAGACCATCAAACGAGCACTGGATTCAATGGGATGACGCGCAACTCAGGCAAAAGTGGGAAGATTTTTTACACGTTGCCGCTCAAACAATCCAAGTTCCACGAGAAGACGTAATCAAACTGGGTCAAGAGTTTGTACAGACTTGGGTTCCCATTTTAGTCGAGCCAGGCGAGTATCTAGTTCATTGGTTGTATGGTGAAAAAGTAGAAATGGAAGCCAAAGACATGGAAGATAAATGCCAGGAACTGCTTTTTTTTCCTGAGCTGAAGAATCTTATCCCGCTTTATCTTCAGCGAAAGGAATTACATGTATTGTCAAAGGTTAGAGCCTCTCAAATTATTCAGCAGTTATACACTAAACTGGTAGAAAAATTCGATTGGGATCGGTGGGAAAGAGAATTAGAAACCCTTTATCAAGTAAGTTGCCGAAGGGATGTTCCTTCTGACTGGTTGGGAATGTATTTTGATGATCGAGGGCTTAGCGAATGGTCTCATAAACTTCCACCAGGTAACCTAACAGTGAACCAACTCCTTGACATTTTGAAGTCTCCGGTCAGCCAAATAGTGAATCGAAAAAGTGGTTCGGAAATTGTTGAGGAAAGTAGTCAAGAAATTGAGGTTGAACGTAATCCACCGGACTTAGATTCAGAATCCAGTATGCGACATGAGCCTGCGGCTGAGCGAGATCATATGTTTAAGCCTGAATCGGAAGAGGAATCCGAAGAGCCTGGAACGCCGCCCCTGTTATGGGTGGCCGATGAGCAGGAAGAGGAGGAAGACCATCTTCATCCCGATTCTCTCGCTTCCCTATTTATGAAAACGGAGCCTCAATCCGAGGACCAAGAAGGAGAGTCAGTTAGCATTGAGACTCCTCTGGATGATGTTGAAACGGAGGGCCTGGATGATGTTGAATCGGAGGTAAAAAATCCAATCAACAATGAAGTTAAAACGCAGAAAGAAGACAGTATATTTGGGGATGATGATTGGTTATCCGGTGATTCATTCAGTTCCAAGTCATCCGCTGACCACTCTATTAGCCAAGAGCTAAGTGGTATGTTTGACGATGAAGAAAGTCTCTTTAATCGCCCAATAAAGAAGGCTCCATCTGATGAGTCTGAAGAAGAAGTCGAGAATGAAACGCTAGCAAGCTCAGTTTTTGGGGATAGCAGTTCCACGCCTTCTGCCTCAAGTACAACTAGTGCGTATGAGGAGCAGGATAGTTATTCATCTTGGCAGGAAGAAAGCGAAGAGGATTCTCTGGATACATCAACCTGGGAAGAAAAGAACGACAAGCAGGAGAATAGCTTAGCGCAGGCACTGAAGAAAAATCGCAAGAAGTACATTAAAAAACTGTTTAAGGGTTCAGAAGAGGATTATTTGGATGTGTTGGATAAACTAGAGTCTAAGTTTATTTGGCCCAAGGTGGTTAGTTGTTTGCAAAAAGAGATCATACCTGACTACGAAATTGATATGACTACTAAAGTCATGGTGCAGTTTACCGATGAGCTGGAGAAATATTTTAACGATTAAACGCTGAATTATGGATACAAAAAAAACTGAGCAGCCGAAATTAACACCCAATAATGTGCAGCGCTTGCAGGATATGCGGGTGGCGAGTAAACAGGGGGGAGGTGAAAAAAGGATTCAGCGGCAGCATGATAAAGGAAAATTAACCGCAAGAGAACGATTGGATGTCTTGTTGGATCCGAATTCGTTTCATGAAATTGATGCTTTCGTGACCCATCGTTCATCCGCTTTTGGGTTGGAAGATCAAAAAGTGTTGGGCGACGGAGTGGTAACGGGTTCGGGAACCATTAATGGCCGCCCAGTTTACGTGTATAGTCAAGATTTCACCGTATTTGGGGGTTCATTATCTGAAACTCATGCCGAAAAAATATGCAAAATCATGGATTTAGCCCTTAAAAACGGTCATCCTGTGATTGGTTTGAACGATTCGGGCGGCGCGCGTATTCAAGAGGGGGTATCCTCCTTAGGTGGCTATGCGGAAGTTTTTTGGCGGAATAGCATGGCATCGGGTGTTATTCCTCAAATATCTGCCATTATGGGCCCTTGCGCTGGTGGAGCTGTCTATTCACCTGCACTCACCGATTTTATTTACATGGTACAAGACAGTAGTTATATGTTTGTTACGGGGCCCAATGTGGTAAAAACAGTTACCCATGAAGAAGTGAGTTCCGAAGAATTAGGGGGTGCATCTACTCATACCCAAAAATCCGGGGTAGCCCATTTTGCCACGCCTAATGATGCGGTCTGTCTAAATGAAATTCGCAGGTTAATGGACTACTTACCTTCCAATTGTGAGGAAAAACCACCACGGATAGTGTCCAGCCAACCTGACGCACAAAAAGCAGCTGCCTTGGATACCGTGGTACCAGAAAATCCCAACAAACCCTATGACATTAAGGAAGTCATTGAAGGCCTAGTAGATGCAGAGAGTTTTTATGAAGTGCAGCCCGATTACGCCGAGAATATGGTGACGGGGTTTGCGCGAATGGATGGGGCTAGCATAGGGATAGTGGCGAACCAACCACTGGCCATGGCCGGAGTATTATGTATTGATTCATCATTGAAAGCCGCACGATTTGTCCGATTCTGTGATGCGTTTAATATTCCGCTGTTGGTCTTGGTAGATGTCCCTGGATTTTTACCTGGAACCGATCAGGAATGGGGCGGTATTATCAAGCATGGGGCAAAGCTACTGTATGCATTATGTGAGGCAACGGTGCCGAAATGTACGGTTATAACCCGTAAAGCCTATGGTGGGGCGTATGATGTAATGAATTCTAAGCATATACGAGCCGATTACAATGTAGCCTGGCCTACTGCTGAAATCGCGGTTATGGGTACCAAAGGGGCAGTAGAAATTATATTCCGGCAAGAAATTGCTGGCTCTGATGATCCAGTGACTAAACAAGCCCAATTAGAACAGCAATATGCTCAGGAGTTTGCCCATCCATACAAAGCTGCTGCAAGGGGATTTATTGATGATGTAGTGCTGCCTTCTGAAACTCGAGATAGGTTAATTCACGCCTTCAAAATGAGTGAGAACAAGGTAGATACAGTGCCTAGAAAAAAACATGACAATCTTCCCCTTTAGTAACCGGAATCTTCGTACCTTATAGGCTGTTAAATTTCTGCTACCTACGGCTAGTTTAAACTAGAACCGGTATCGGGCTAATGTATTCTCAAATAAATGCAACAAGACCTTCGAAACATCGCCATTATTGCTCACGTAGATCATGGCAAGACCACCCTAGTGGATCAAATATTAAAGCAATGTGGTACCTTCCAAGCCCACCAGGAAGTCGATGACCGAGTGATGGATTCTGGTGACCTTGAAAAAGAACGAGGAATTACTATTTCGTCGAAAAATACAGCCGTCTCCTGCAAAGAGACTAAGATAAATATAGTAGACACCCCTGGTCACGCCGATTTTGGTGGAGAGGTTGAGCGTATATTAAAAATGGTTAATGGGGTTATCCTATTGGTAGACGCTGCAGAAGGTCCATTGCCACAAACTAAATTTGTGCTTCGAAAATCCTTAAGCCTAGGTTACAAGCCAATTGTATTGATCAACAAGATTGACCGAAAAGATGCACGTCCAGATGATGTGCTAAATGAAATTTTCGACCTTTTCGTAATGCTCGATGCTACGGATGAGCAGTTAGAGTTCCCCGTACTTTACGCGGTGGCAAAAGAGGGAGTTGCAGGTAGAGAACTCAATAATATGGACGAGGATTTATCCAGTTTAATGGATACCATTATTGATCACGTTCCCCCGCCAGATCAACCCATGGATGTCCCATTCAAAATGCTTATTAGTAGCATAGATTGGAATGATTATGTGGGTCGGATAGCCGTTGGTCGAATAGAACAAGGCATTGTGAAAGTAAATCAAGACCTGTCGTTAGTAAAAGGTACCGGTGAGGTCAAAAGTAAAGGTCGAGTGACTAAATTATTTTCATTTAGTGGCTTAAAGAGAGAGCCAGTAGAACAGGCGGTAGCAGGTGATATCGTAGCAATAGCTGGATACGAAGGTGTGCATATTGGCGATACCTTAGCTGATTCATCCGATAAACAACCCTTGGCTTACGTAGATTTAGATAAGCCGACCATTGCTATGTATTTTAGGGTAAACAATTCCCCATTTGCTGGGTTGGAAGGGAGTTTTGTTACCTCGAATCAGATAAAAGACCGCTTGGAAAAGGAAGTCCGTACTAATGTGGCAATGAAAGTAGAATTTACAGACAGCCCTGATGTGTTTAAGGTGTCTGGAAGAGGTGAGTTACAGATGGCTATTTTGATAGAGACTATGCGACGCGAAGGGTACGAATTTGCCGTATCCCGTCCAGAAGTACTCTTTCAGGATGTAGATGGTATCCTCCACGAACCAGTAGAAGAAGTTGTGGTTGATGTACACACGGACTACTCCAATCGGGTTATTGATAATTTGCAGAAGCGAAAGGGAATCATGCAAGGAATGAGCCAAGAAGGAGAAAATAATCGAATAGAATTTAGGGTGCCATCAAGAGGACTTATTGGATTTCGGGGCGAATTACTTACCGAAACCAGAGGCACGGGAATTATGCACCAACAGTTTGATACTTACGAGCCGTTTGCCGGAGAAATACCTGGACGCAGTCGAGGGGCATTAATTGCCTTAGAAAAAGGAGAGACAACCAATTATTCCTTAGAGGGTATTCAAGATCGAGGCACCTTCTTTGTAGAAGCTGGTAACCCAGTGTATATGGGGATGGTAGTTGGGGTAAACAACCGGGCGGATGACATGGTAGTCAATGTTGTAAAGAAGAAAAACCTGACCAACCACCGTGCTACTCAGACAGCCGACGCCGTAAAAATTTCACAGGCCAAAAAAATGAGCTTAGAAGAGTGTATTGAATTCTTAGCTGCAGATGAATGGCTAGAGGTAACTCCAGAAAGTTTGCGAATTCGAAAACGCTTCTTAGATCATAACGAGCGTAAGCGAGAAGAAAAGAAAAAACAAAACTAGTGGCTGTCGTCTTGGTCTAGTTGTTCCAAGAATTCGGCATACTTCTTTTCTAAATAATAGGGTGAGTTGTAGCCAACATTTTCAGCTATGGTACGAATGCTTATGTTATGCTGTTGTACCATCTCGTGAATAAGCCGTAGTCTAGTATCATCTAGCACTTCAAAGGCTGTTTTCCCAAATACCTGATAGCATTTTCGTAACAACTGCCTCCGTGAAAACCCTAACGAATCAGCCAGAAGATTAACATTAAGTTGCGAATTGAACAGATTCTCTTGAATTAGTGCGAAAAAACTTTTAATGAATTGCATCTCATTTTGGCTAATATCATCGTTAGAGCTTATCGCTTTTGAAAGGCTATACTGTAATTTAATATTCGTGTACTTGAGATGGGTTGAAATATTGAGACGTACCTACGTTATAAATGTGCGTTTATGTTTTTACGCTAACCCATAAAACTGTTGTTTTTCACGGTGGTAGGATTCAAAAAAGTGTTTTAATTCTAGATGCTCTTGTTTTGAAAGCAAAAAATCCTGCTCCATTAATTCTTTCGCCTGTTTTTTTGCCAATTCCAAAAGGTCTTGATCCTGGATAATATCACCAAATCTAAAGTCAGGCAAGCCACTTTGTTTGGTACCTAGAAAGTCACCTGGTCCCCGGAGTTTTAGATCCACTTCAGCAATTTCAAACCCATCGGTAGTTCGTTCCATAGTTTTAAGTCGAACGGCACCTGATTCACTTACCGCATGATCGGGCATTAATATGCAATAGCTTTGCCGGCTGCCGCGACCAATCCGACCTCGAAGCTGATGTAACTGAGAAAGTCCAAAACGCTCGGCATGTTCTATGATCATGACGGAAGCATTCGGTACATTTACTCCCACTTCAATGACGGTTGTTGAAACCAAAATATCAATCTCACCTTTGGCAAATGACTGCATTATGGCATCCTTCTCCTCGCTTGAAATTCGTCCATGCAATAGGGCTACCCGAGCAGAGGGAAAGCGCTCGCAAATCTTTTCATATCCGGCGGTAGCGTCCTTTAAATCGAGGGCTTCTGATTCTTCAATTAATGGATAGATAATGTATATCTGTCCACCGTCCTTAATTTCCTGTTCTACAAAATGATAGACATCTGTACGTTTTTTTTCGGAGCGAATGGCCGTTCGAATAGTTTTACGCCCTTCTGGTAGTCCCTTTATTAGAGAAATGTCCAAGTCGGCATACAAGGACATAGCTAGGGAGCGAGGAATGGGTGTCGCACTCATGACCAACATGTGTGGATTATTAGCTTTTTGCAATAATGCGGCTCGTTGTTGAACCCCAAATCGATGCTGCTCATCGATCACCACCATTCCCAAGTTATGAAACCGAACCTCCTTCTGAATAACCGCGTGAGTTCCAATTACAATATCACAACCACCGCCCTCAATGTCAGTGAGTACATCCCGTCGCAACCCCACTTTTTGCCCCCCTACTAAGAGTCGGATGGATAGGTCAAGCTGCGAAAAAGCTTCCTTCAAGGTGGCATAATGCTGTTCTGCGAGAATTTCGGTTGGTGCGACTAAGGCCCCTTGAAATCCATTATCCACTGCCATTAGAAGTGCACCCATGGCGACTACGGTTTTGCCGGCGCCAACATCACCCTGAATAAGTCGATTCATCTGACGCCCCGATCGTACATCATCCTGTATGTCTCTGAGTGCCTTTTTTTGCCCGGGTGTTAGTTCAAAAGGGAGTATGTGTTCGAAGTAATGCCGTGTGTTGGGGGTGTTCTTGGTAAAGCTAGGTCCAGCTTTGGCTGCTAATCGTTCGCTGTGAATGCGTTCCATACTGAGCTGGAACAGGAAAAACTCTTCAAATTTAAACCGCTTAAGTGCTTGCTTATGGGAGTCATGAGAGCCCGGATTATGTATAGCCCTGATCGCTTCTGTTCGATGAGGGAAGCCATAAGAATGGCGTATGTATTCCGGTAAAAATTCAGGAATTATGTGGTTAAGCGAGGGGTGACTCAATAATTGAGCCATCCATTGTTGGATATTGCTATTATACACCCGTGCTTTATGGAAGTGTTGCCCGCTTGGATAAATGGCTACAATGGTCGAAAAGTCAGCTAAATCACTTTCTTTACTTATGTCATCAGTTTCGGGGTGCGCCATTGATAGATGGCGTCCAAATTGCTTGACTGTACCAAACAAAGCAATTTTTTGGCCGACGGTAAACCGCTTTTTCATATAATATACCCCTTTAAACCAAACTGCTTTTATCCCGCCAGTTTCATCATTAACGACTATTTCAAGGCGCTTTTTGGCCTTAAACCCCTGTTCGCCAATGTGAGTTATGGTCCCTGCAACAGTTACCTCTTCTCCCAATCCCCGAAGTTGCTCAATCTTTTGCACATTGCTTCTATCCAGATATCTTCTTGGAAAAAAGAAAAGCAAATCTTGGGCATGATGAATCCCCTCTTTGGCAAGGGCATCTAGTTTAATTGAGCTAAGTCCGGTGAGTTTAGATAAATTCAAGTGATACAGTGTTATATATCGGTATTATAATATTTTAACGGGTTGATGCGGTTGGTTCGGAAAATATAGCGGTATTTGAACCGTTATTTCCATCTTATCATCTTTTTATTAGTTTTGTCTTTGGACTTATAAGATAAGTTGTTGTATATTTGCAAGCTCTCGAATTGATGGGAAAACCCATTACTGGCCTTAACCAAAATTATTTGAACAGTGCCAACAATACAACAACTTATTAGAAAAGGTAGAAAAACCAACAAACGCAAGTCCACAGCACCTGCTATGCAAAGCTGTCCGCAAAAGCGTGGGGTATGTACTCGTGTATATACGACTACTCCCAAAAAACCGAACTCTGCACTGCGTAAAGTAGCAAGGATTCGCCTAACCAATGGTATTGAAGTTACTGCTTACATACCAGGAGAAGGGCATAACTTGCAAGAGCACAGTATTGTGTTAATTCGTGGAGGTCGTGTGAAAGATCTCCCGGGTGTGCGTTATCATATCATTCGCGGAACATTAGATACCGCTGGAGTGGAAGGCCGTACACAAAGTCGAAGTCTTTACGGAACCAAAAGGCCAAAAGCGAAATCCTAAGTTTAGTTTAAACTATTATGCGTAGAAGAAAAGCAGAAAAGCGGGATGTACAACCCGATCCGATATTTGACGATAAGCTAATCACTCGTTTTGTAAACAATTTAATGCGAGACGGTAAGAAAAGTGTAGCAAGAAAAATTGTATACCAAGCTTTTGAAATAATCGAAGAACGCACGGGTGAAACAGGAGTAGAAGTGTTCCGTTCCGCTCTTCAAAATTCAACCCCTGTAGTAGAAGTTAAGTCACGACGAGTGGGTGGAGCAACCTACCAAGTGCCTGTAGAAGTACGTCAAGAGCGTGGTACTGCGCTAGGAATGCGATGGCTGATAAAAGCAGCGCGTTCTAGAAATGATAAATCCATGTCCTTACGTCTTTCTCGTGAACTCATAGACGCTTCAAAAAATGAGGGCGGAGCGGTACGAAAGAAAGATGAGACTCATCGTATGGCAGAAGCCAATAAAGCATTTGCCCACTTTAGATTTTAATTTCGACTAAAAAATTATTCATCACATCATGTCTGAAACTACAACAATGGATCCCAAAATCTTCGACCAGATGCGCCGAACCCGAAACATCGGGATTATGGCACACATCGATGCTGGAAAAACTACGGTTACAGAACGAATCCTGTTCTATACAGGTAGAAGCCATCGAATAGGTGAAGTTCACGATGGTGCAGCTACTATGGATTGGATGGAGCAAGAGCAGGAGCGTGGTATTACCATTACTTCCGCAGCGACACACTGTATTTGGAATGACCACCGTATCAATATCATTGACACTCCTGGTCACGTGGATTTTACCGTTGAAGTGGAACGTTCACTACGTGTCTTGGATGGTGCGGTATTTGTGCTTTGTTCGGTAGGAGCGGTTCAGCCGCAGTCGGAAACAGTATGGCGTCAAGCGACCAAGTACAAAGTTCCTTGTATGGCCTTTGTAAATAAAATGGACCGTACTGGTGCAGACTTCTACAATGTAGTAGGTCAGTTGAATGATAAATTAAATGCCAATCCCATCCCTATTCAAATACCTATTGGTAGAGAGGAACATTTCAAGGGAGTAGTTGATTTAATCAACATGCGTGGTATAGTGTGGGATGAGGAGTCTTTAGGAGCCAAGTACGATGTAATTGATATTCCTGAGGACATGGTCGATACTGTAAATGATTATCGTATGCAAATGCTAGAGGCTATTGCAGATCATGATGAATCGTTGATGGAAAAATATCTCATGGAAGAAGAGATATCGGCCGAGGAGATTATTAACGCTATACGTAAAGCAACTATCGCAAAAGACATCACTCCTGTAATGTGCGGTACTGCACTAAAAAACAAAGGTGTGCAGGTTATGTTGGACCGTGTGATAGACTTTATGCCAAGTCCACTAGATGTTGAAGCTGTAAACGGAATTGATCCCAATACAGATGAGGAAGTAAAGAGAGTGGCAGACCCAAGTGCACCGTTCAGTGCGCTTGCATTCAAAATCATGACGGATCCTTATGTTGGAAAGCTAACTTTTGCTCGAGTGTATTCAGGTCGTTTAGATAAAGGATCATACATCTTGAATTCAACCACAGGCAAAAAAGAGCGTGTTGGGCGACTATTGGAAATGCACGCTAACGACAAAAAAGACTTAGACTTTGCACAGGCCGGTGATATTGTGGCAGTTGTAGGGGTTAAAGAAGTATATACGGGTGATACCTTTTGTGATTTAGACAAGCCTGTAATACTTGAGCAAATTACTTTCCCTGAGCCGGTAATCAAGTTGGCTGTTGAACCAAAAACCAAAGCAGATAGTGATAAACTATCAACTGGGCTACAGAAGCTAGCCGAAGAGGATCCAACATTCAAGGTAAGTACCGATGATGAAACGGGCCAAACCACTATCGCTGGTATGGGTGAGCTTCACTTAGAGATTATTGTAGATCGATTAAAGCGAGAATTTAAGGTTGAAGCAAACGTTGGTGCGCCACAGGTATCTTACCGCGAAACCATCTCTCGAAATGTTACTCACCGCGAAGTATACAAAAAACAAACAGGTGGTCGAGGTAAGTTTGCAGACATACAATTCGAGATTGCACCTATTGAATACTTCAATAATTATGAAGGCCGTGAAGACCGCATCAGTCGGGACGAAGGATTCATGTTTATCAATGAGATTGTTGGTGGTAACATACCTCGTGAATTCATTCCATCGGTCGAGAAAGGGTTTAAGATGGCTTTGGAGAGTGGTATTCAAGCTAACTACTCTGTACAAAATGTTGGAGTTCGATTATTTGACGGTTCGTATCACGATGTTGATTCGGATCAATTGAGTTTCGAATTAGCTGCGAAAAGTGGATTCCGTGAATCTGCGAAAAAAGCAAAGCCAGCTTTGCTAGAGCCAGTGATGAAAGTAGAAGTAACCACTCCTGAAGATTACATGGGTGATGTTATTGGTGATTTGAATTCTAGACGTGGAATTATTCAGAGTATGAATTCAGATCCTAATGGTTCTGTGGTTAAGGCAAATGTGCCTTTGTCTGAAATGTTTGGGTATTCAACCGACTTGCGATCATTGACGCAAGGTCGTGCCGTGTACTCAATGGAATTTGAAGAGTACACACAGGTACCAGATAAATTGGCTCAGGAAATCATCGAGAGTCAATCATAACAGAATATTTAATACTTACTAAAAAGAACGAATAAAATGGCAAAAGAGACCTTTCAGCGAACCAAACCCCACGTAAACGTGGGAAC
>ERZ802819.1390-NODE-1390-length-15058-cov-10.2404_pt1 | contig 15058 bp, 10 predicted proteins | sample MGYA00345647_ERZ802819 | MGnify/ENA primary metagenome ERZ802819 (study PRJEB30503, sample SAMEA104212355) | marine metagenome | biome: Westerlies Biome; feature: [SRF] surface water layer (ENVO:00010504) within the epipelagic zone...; material: water... | reverse complement strand
CAATTCGATTGAAGCAGCTTAAGAAAGTCTCGCTCTCAAAACGGAGGCCCAAAAACACTTGAAGCACCTTCTCGATGACGTCGCATACCTCTGCGCGCGGCACGGATGGCCCGATGATCTGACCCAGTCGCGGCCCTTCACCCGAGTGTCCTGCGTGGCCGCCAAGGGAGATTTGATAAAACTCTTGGCCTTTTTTGTCGACGCCTAAAATACCGATGTGACCCACATGATGATGACCGCAGGCGTTCATGCAGCCCGAGATGTTGAGATCTAATTCACCGAGGTCGTGTTGAAAATCGTAATCGGCAAACCGGCGTTGAATGGCCTCGGCAACCGGCAGAGATTTTGCGTTAGCAAGAGAGCAGTAGTCCCCACCCGGGCAACAAATCATGTCGCTGATCAATCCGGCGTTGCAGTGACCCAGCCCCATGGATTGAGCTTGCTGCCATAGTTCATGGAGTTTGCGCTGGGGTATATGTGGCAGGACAAAGTTTTGCTCGTGAGCAATGCGAATTTCGCCGAAGCCAAATTCGTTCGCCCAAGCTGCGACTGCATCCATTTGTTCCGCGCTCACATCACCCGGCGGCGTGCCGACGGTTTTGGTCGATAGGGTAACTACCGCGTAGCCTTTTGCCCGATGTGGGGAAACATTGTGTTTCATCCAGCGGTTAAAGGCAGGATTTTCCAGCCGCTGATTACCCAGTAGTGCATGTGCGTCGTCGAGCTCGGTGAAAGTTGGTGGCGCAAAAAAAGCACTCAGGCGTCGCAGCTCGGATAACGGCACAGCACCTTGCTCTTGATCGATCGCCGCCCATTCCTCATCAACTTGGGTCTTGAATCCCTCGGCGGTCAGGGCGCGCACCAGTATCTTAATTCTGGCTTTGTATTTGTTGTCGCGCCGACCGTAGCGGTTATAAACCCGCATGATTGCCTCGGTGTAGGTCAGCAGATGCCTTATAGGCAGGCTCTTTCGTATCAGTGCGCCAAGCACCGGGGTGCGGCCTAGACCACCGCCGGCATAGATATCAACCACCGCTTCGTCTGGACGGTCGCTGCTGCCGCTGATGCGCATGCCGATGTCATGGACACCAATGGCGGCTCGGTCGTAAGCCGCGCCGGTAACGGCTATTTTGAATTTGCGCGGTAGCCACTCGAATTCCGGGTGCGAGGTAGACCATTGACGTAACAGTTCACAGAAGGGTCTAGGGTCGATGGTTTCGTCTGCTGCCGCACCTGCGAATTGATCAGTGGTGACATTGCGGATGCAGCTGCCGCTGGTTTGAATCGCGTGCATATTAACGTCGGCGAGTGCCTGCAGAATGTCCGGCACATCCTCAAGTGCTGGCCAATTGAACTGCATGTTCTGACGCGTGCTGAGATGTCCGTAGCCGCGATCAAAATCTCTTGAAATTGACGCTAGGGCGCTGAGCTGCTGGCTAGAAAGCGTGCCATAGGGAATCGCGACACGCAGCATTGGTGCTAGGCGCTGGACATACAAGCCATTACGCAGTCGCAACTGCAAAAACTCGTCCTCGGAAAGATCGCCCTGCAAATAACGTTCGGTTTGATCGCGGTAATGGGCAACGCGCTGATGAACAAAGTTTCGATCAAACTCGTTGTACTGGTACATGCGCTGCCTACTCCTCAAGCGACCACTTTTGTGCGGCGGCATTCTAACGTAGGCGGTCTGGGTCTCTGTCAGCACGTTTTGTTCTAACGAAATAAGCGTTTTCGGCTCTTGGCGCCGCGTTTGCGTGGCTAAGCTTGTGCTTAATGTGGTTGCGCCTATAATCGCCATCGCAGCGGGACGCAGTAGCAGCGCCCGATACCGATTAACTCATTGGGGGATCTATGAGCGACGAACAGCAAGAAAGCCAAGCAATCGTAGAAGAAAGTGTCAGTGCGTCAGCGTCAACGCAAAGCAGCGATTCAAAGGCAGATGCGATGGCCATATTGGTAATGTTCACCGCTGCGGTCGCGTTTTGTGTCTTCTACATTTCAGGTTGGTCTTTCGATCTCTGATTCAGGCCGGTTTCAGAACCATCCGAAAAATGCTTGTCAGCACTCCAAGACGCTTAAGCCGCCTCTAGTCTGGCAAAACGGGCTGTAGACGCTGCCGCGCGACGTCGATAGCGATGCCTTTTCGCGTGGCATAGTCGCTCAACTGATCCTCATCAATTTTCCCTACACCGAAATAACGTGCCTCAGGGTGCGAAAAGTACCAGCCGCTGACCGCCGCCGCCGGATACATGGCGTAGCTTTCGGTAAGTTCAATGCCGGCTAGGTTGGTGGCATCAAGGAGTTTAAACAGCGTTTCTTTTTCGCTGTGTTCTGGGCAGGCGGGGTAGCCTGGAGCTGGACGAATGCCGCGATAGCGCTCCTTGATGAGTGCTTCGTTATCGAAGTCCTCGGTGTTGGCGTAACCCCAAAATTCTCGTCTTACTCTGCTGTGCAGGTACTCGGCAAAGGCCTCTGCAAATCGGTCTGCCAAGGCCTTGATCATAATTTGATTGAAATCGTCGTTGGGAAAATCGGCGAGAATGTCCTCGATGTTGTTACCACAAGATACGGCAAAACCGCCGACATAGTCTGCAGTACCTTGTGGTGCAACATAGTCAGCGAGGCAGAGATTCGGGCTCAAGTCGTCAGGCTTAGGTGCCTGTTGGCGCAGGTGGCACAGATCAGCCAGCACGGTGCTGCGTTCTTCGCAGGTATAAAGGCGAATATCGTCGTCTCCCAGCCGATTCGCCGGCCAGATACCCAGCACGCCCTTGGCTTTGAGTCGGCCGTCTGCAATAAGCCACTGAAGGCGCTCTTGCGTGTCGCTCCAAAGTGCCGTCGCAGCTTCGCCTACCACCTCATCTTCCAGAATATTGGGGAACTTTCCGGCGAGTTCCCAAGTCATAAAGTAGGGTGACCAATCGACAAAGGGCAGTAACTCACCGAGCGAAGGTTCGACAACTTGTACCGCTGAATGCTGCGGTGCCGGTGGCGTGTAATTGGCCCAGTCGAAACTCATGGCGTTAGCACGTGCCGCCTCAAGGCTTAAGAAGGCGCGTTTTTCGCGTCGCGCCTCGACGCGGTTTTTTATCAGAGCATATTCGGCGGCAACCTCTTGAGCGAAGTGCTCATAGTCTTGTTCGGGTGCCAGTAGCTTCGCAGCAACGCCAACCGCGCGGGACGCATCGCTCACATAAACGGTTGCGCGATTGTGATAGACCGGAGCGATCTTAGCGGCGGTATGCGCCTTGCTGGTTGTCGCGCCGCCAATCAACAATGGTATGTCTAAACCAGCGCGCTGCATTTCTCTAGCCACGTTGACCATCTCATCAAGTGATGGCGTGATCAGTCCAGATAGGCCGATGGCGTCGGCATTTTCATCAATCGCCGTCTGCAAAATTTTCTCGGTGGGCACCATCACGCCTAGGTCGATGATTTCGTAGTTATTGCACTGCAGTACAACCCCGACGATGTTTTTACCAATGTCGTGTACATCGCCTTTGACCGTCGCCAAGACGATTTTTCCTTTGGCGCTTTGCTGGGTATCGCCGCGCTGGGCTTTCTCCGCTTCGATGAAGGGCACTAAATGCGCCACCGCTTGTTTCATGACACGGGCACTTTTGACCACTTGAGGCAGAAACATCTTGCCGCTGGCAAAAAGATCCCCGACGACGCCCATACCGTCCATCAGCGGGCCTTCAATAACGTCAAGGGGTCGGGTGACGGTCAATCGCGCCTCTTCAGTATCTTCCACGACATGGCTGTTTATGCCCTTGACCAAGGCATGGGTCAGGCGATCTTTGACCTCGAGTTCGCGCCAGGTGTCTGTTTGCGATTCTTTGGCAGAGGTAGTGCCACTATAATTTTCGGCCAGCGCCAGCAGTCGCTCGGTGGCATCGGCGCGTCGATTTAGCACCAGATCTTCAGCAGCTTCACGCAGATCCTCGGGCAAATCATCGTATATGCCTAGCTGTCCGGCGTTCACGATGGCCATGGTCAACCCGGCGCGAATCGCGTGATAGAGAAATACCGTGTGAATGGCCTCGCGCACAAAATTATTGCCGCGAAAGGCGAAGGAGACATTGCTCAAACCGCCCGAGGTGCTGACGCCTGGCAAGTGTGTGTGTATCCATTCGACCGCCTCAATGAAATCGACCGCGTAGTTGTCGTGCTCTTCAATGCCGGTACCAATGGCGAAGATGTTCGGATCGAAAATAATGTCTCGTGGATCGACATTTGCTTGTTTCGTTAGGACATCGTAGCTGCGCTGGCAGATATCGATTTTGCGCTGGTAGGTGTCGGCTTGCCCTTGCTCGTCGAAAGCCATAATCACCATGGCAGCGCCGTAAGAGCTGCATTTGTTGGCGAGGTTGATGAAGGCCTCTTCACCTTCCTTGAGGCTGAGCGAGTTGACGATGGCCTTGCCTTGTACGCATTTCAATCCCGCTTCGATTACCTCCCACTTGCTCGAATCGATCATGATCGGTACGCGGGAAATATCGGGTTCTGTAGCGATAAGGTTGAGGAAGTGCTGCATGGCATCAACACCATCGAGCATGCCTTCATCCATATTGATGTCGATGATTTGCGCGCCGCTCTCAACCTGCTGTCGCGCGACATCTAATGCCTCGGTGTACTGGTTTTCTCGAATCAATCGGGCAAATTTGGCAGAACCCGTCACGTTAGTGCGTTCGCCTACGTTGATAAAAAGTGAATCGTCCCGAAGCTTTAATGGCTCAAGTCCGGCCAAGGTCAACTCGGCCTTAAATGGCGCACGAGTCTCGGCAGGTTTCTCGGCGCGGGCGGTCACGGGTAGGGGCCGTGGCGCAATACCTTGCACAACATCGACAATGGCCTTGATATGCGCAGGAGTCGTACCGCAGCAGCCACCGACAATATTGAGGAAGCCAGATTCGGCAAACTCGCTAATGAATTCGGCCATTTGTTCCGCATTTTGCGTGTATTCACCAAATGCATCGGGCAAGCCTGCGTTTGGATGCGCGCTCACCCCGTTGCGACTGAGTAAGGCAAGTTCCGCTATATGAGGTCTTAGCTGCTCCGCTCCTAGTGCACAGTTCAATCCCACGGCGATAGGGTTTGCATGCTCGACGGAATACAAAAAGGCTTCGCAGGTTTGGCCCGACAGCGTTCTTCCGCTGGCATCGGTGATGGTGCCGGAAATGATCAAGGGAAAGGGTTGCTCATATGCCGCGTTGACGTGGTGCACGGCGGCAATCGCCGCTTTCGCGTTCAATGTGTCGAATACGGTTTCGATCAAAAAAATATCGACGCCGCCAGCGATAAGCCCCTCAGCTGCCTCGGTGTAGGCTTGTTTGAGCTGGTCAAAATCAACGTTGCGAAATTCAGGTCGATTGACGTCCGGTGAGATGCTCGCGGTTCGATTAGTGGGTCCAATACTGCCTGCCACGAAGCGGGGTTGCCTATCGATACTGAAGTGATCAGCACAGCTGCGAGCAATCTGCGCCGCTCGTTGATTGAGATCGAAACAGATGTCTTGGGTGCCAAAATCCTCTTGGGCAATACTTGTGGCGTTAAAGGTATTTGTGCTGATGATGTCGCAACCCGCCTCAAGGTAACCGTCATGCACTTCGGCGACGATTTGCGGCTGAGTCAGGTTCAAAATATCGTGGTTGCCCTGCAGCGGTTGGCCATGATCAGCGTAAGACTCGCCGCGAAATGCCTCCTCCGACAGACTGTAGTTTTGGAATGCACTGCCATAGGCACCTTTGCGGCTGAGTCAGGTTCAAAATATCGTGGTTGCCCTGTAGCGGATGGCCATGATCAGCGTAAGACTCGCCGCGAAATGCCTCCTCTGACAGGCTGTAGTTTTGAAATGCGCTGCCATAGGCCCCGTCGAGAACCAAAATTCTTTCCCGCATAAGTTGCAATAGCTGCTCTCGTGTCGGCCGCTCATGCGGGGGCCGCAGAGGCTGAGTTGCTTGTTTTGACATTGGATTCTCTGAATTTCTCGGGCTGTGCATCGTTCCGACGATTCAAGCTACTCTAGGTTGAGGCGCTCATATCAACAAATCATCGGCTCAATGCCTTTCGTGAGATTCCTTCATATTAAACCGCAGGACTGCCCTGCGACGTGGCATGGCGAGTTGAGGCAAATTGCGACATCTCCTGTTCTGCTGGCGTACCCAATGTACAATGGCAGGACCAACGCGGTTTCGCATAACAAGGGTTGTTGATGATCGAGATTTCTGCCAGCGCACAGACTTACCTTCAAGGACTGCTTGCAAAGCAAGAAGACGAGGGTGTGAGCATTCGCATTTTTGTTGCTCAACCGGGAACGCCGCAAGCTGAGACCTGTATTGCTTACTGTCGGCCAGGCGAGGAGCAGGAGGGAGATATCGCGGTGGAGTACGAGGGCTTCCGTGCATGGTTCGAGGGTCGCAGCGAGCCCTATCTGGAGGAAGCGGAGGTTGATTATCAAGAAGATCAGATGGGTGGCCAGCTGACGATAAAAGCCCCCAACTCACGGGTTCCTAAGGTTGGGCCAGATGCGCCGATTGAGGATCGCATCAACTATGTGCTCTACAACGAAATCAATCCGGGTTTAGCGGCGCATGGCGGCGTTGTTTCGTTGGTTGAGGTTACCGAGTCCGGTGAGGCGGTGCTGCAGTTCGGTGGCGGTTGCCAAGGCTGCTCCGCCGTGGATTTAACGCTGAAAGGTAGTGTTGAAACGACATTACTTGAGCGCGTACCCGAGCTCACTGGGGTCAAGGACATGACCGATCACACGATGACGGAAAACGCATATTACACCTAGCTCACGATACTGGGCTCACGACACTGGGCTCATGGCCCTGAACTCATGACACTTAGACTGAGACACCAGCTTACGACGTTAAAGGAGGCTGGCGCGAAGCTCGCCATTGAAGCATCGCAACTCAACCCGCCGTTCACTCCAACATCCACCCCAATATCGTTAGGCCGAGCGTTTTGCCAGAGTGTCGGCCAGCCCTCGCAAAAGCTCCTCTGTCTCCTGCCAATCAATGCATGCGTCGGTGATTGAAACGCCATAGTTCAAACCACCGGCGTTGTTAATGCTTTGATTCCCAGCATTGATATGGCTTTCGATCATCAAACCAGTAATCGATCGATTGCCCGCATCAAGCTGCGCGTTTACGGCATCCACCACATTGCGCTGCTGGCGATGGTCTTTGTTGGAGTTAGCGTGGGAGCAATCGATCATAATCGATTGGGTCAGGTCTAATTTGGCCAAGGCGGCTTCACAGCTGGCGATATGCTCGGCGGAATAGTTTGGCCCAGCGCTACCGCCACGCAGCACGATATGTGCATGTGCATTGCCCTTAGTATGTACCACACTCACTTGACCCTCTGGACTGATGCCAAGAAATCTGTGGGGATTAGCAACAGACTGCAGCGCATTGATGGCGACGCCAAGCGAGCCATCGGTACCGTTTTTGAAACCCACTGGACAGCTGAGGCCCGACGCCATCTCACGATGTGTCTGTGATTCAGTGGTACGCGCGCCAATGGCAGACCAAGAGATTAGATCCTGCAGATATTGCGGTGTGATCGGGTCGAGCGCCTCGGTAGCTAGCGGCAGTCCCATTTCAGATAGGTCCAGCAGCAATTGCCGGCCGATGTGCAGCCCCTGGGCTACTTTAAAACTATCGTCCAAATAGGGATCGTTGATGAGTCCTTTCCAACCCACGGTGCTGCGTGGTTTCTCGAAGTATGCGCGCATCACGATGAACACCTGATCGGCTATCTCGGCAGACAGGGTTTTTAGTCGCTGCGCATAATCTTTTGCAGCGTCGACATCGTGTATCGAACATGGGCCGACGACGACGAGTAATCGGGAGTCTCGACGATCCACAATATTTCGAACCGTTTCCCGATAACCGTTGATCGCGAGTCTGACATTTTCACTCACGGGTAGTTTCGACTTGAGCTCCTCGGGTGTGATTAGCACCTCTTGTTGCTCAACGTTCAAATTATCAAGCTGTGCGTGTTCTGGCTGCACAGAAGGCTCCTTAATGACAGGGGAGCCGCATGGTAAACGCCCGCACTCGAAAAGCAATCTGTCCAAGGGCTGTTATGGCAGCGTTTCGAGATGGGCTAGGGCAGTGAAATAGAGCGCCGTTTTGATGGGCGCTGTTGTTACTGCTGTACTCCCAAAACGGTTAGGTTGGTCACTCAGCAGCGCAGATAGGGCGCTACGGTATTGCTCCAGTTGGTCGCGATAGCGGCGAACCTCCTGCTCGAAGAAATCCTCGAACGCTTCGCTAGGATCTGGTTCGGCGGTCTTGAAATCAATAATCCACCAACAGTCTTCATCGAAAAACACTCGGTCCATGATCAGTCGCTTGGGCAACCTGTCGTTCACTGTCGTAATGGGCCATTCAATTTGACCGTGGGCGTTTGGCGCCAATATCCATTGACCCACAGCGTCTGCCAGAGTCGTATCGATGTGGCGGATCGTGGTTTCCTTTACCGACTGCCATTGATCAGGGTATGCATCGAGCTCCGGCAGTCGTTGTTCTAGGTATTCGTGCATCGCCGCTTGGCCATAGGAGATGCCCTTTTTGTGACACTGCGCTATGTGGGCCAAAGCCTGATGCACCAGATTGCCCAGCGATAGGCTGAAGCGGTTCTGCCGATCATCGGTAGACTGTGCATCCTCTGCCCCATCAGCGACCGCAGGCACTGCACCCATCGCCTCGTGGATAGGGTTACCGGTGGACATGTCGTCAGGGGCATTGTCACTGCAAACCGGGGGTTTCCAGCGGTAGGTATCGGGAAGGTGAATCAGCTGCGCCTGTAGCTCAGGTGGCACCAAGGGTGGCTTAGCGCTGTTTTGTGCGATGGGCTCAACTGCGCTTGGTGAGAAAGGCAGGTACTGGGCAAGACCCTGTGGACGCTGGCTATTCGACGCCGTGCTCAGCCACAGGCTGCTCTCTGCGCGAGTACAGGCGACGTATAGCAATCGTTTGGCTTCATTTTCGCGTCGGTTCTTTTCCTCAAATGCGAGCCAGTTGTGTACTGAGTCGTGTTTGATGCCGATCAGTAGGTCATTGTTATTTGGCCGCCACAGCATGATATCGGTCTCTTCCGTGCGCGATTGCCGGCCGAGATTGGGCAGGATGACATGGGTGAACTCCAATCCCTTAGACTTGTGAATGGTCATCACCTGCACCGGGGATTGGCTCGCGTCCTGTGCATAGAGGTCGGCTGTTTTTGCTTGTACAGCATCGGGATCCAGCGCGCTGTCCCCCATCGATTCTATGAGTTCCAACCAACGTTGGGCTTGAGACAAGCTCAGTTCAGGATAAGCGTCCACGCCGCCAAGCCGCATCCAACAACCCTCAATAACTTCCGCGATGGGCAACTCGTACAGTCTCGGCCTTGCCCATGACAGTGCGCTGGCAAAGCGCTCGACCGCTGGGTTTGATTGGGCTTGCTGCGAGGTAAAAGTATCTAGGTCGGGGGCATTGGCGAATTCCTCGAGTTGCTGCAGCGACAGTCCCACCATGGGGCTGCGCAATATGGCGAACCAAGGCAGTGGGATAGCAGGACGCAGCAACAGCAAAAGCAAGCTCATCAGGTCAGTGACCACGGGCGCCTCGGCAAGGGCGTCGATATCGGTACTGGTATAGGCGATGTTCGCGGCTTGCAGCGCCTTGAGAATTTTCGGTAGGTGCGTGCGTGCTCTGCACAAAATGCCAATGCGATAGTCCTCATCCGCCGGTTTTTGTGTCAGCAGAGTCGATACGTGCTGGGCAATCGCCTCGGCTTCAAGTTGTTCGCTGGCGAATCCATGCAGTTGCACGGCGGTAGCGGCATCTGTTCCCTGGGGATTTGGTTTTTGCGCCAGCGCAGCAGAAAAGGGTATGGCGCCCAGTTTGGGCAGGGCGCTCTGCGGAAAGAGTCGCTCGAAGAGATCGTTGTTCCATTCAACCAGCGCTCTACTGGAACGAAAGTTTGCCTGTAAGCGAATTGGCTGCAGTCTCACATTGGGTAGGCCGTCCTCCCAGCACTGGCTGAAAATCGATACATCCGCGTCGCGAAAACGATAGATCGACTGCATTGGGTCGCCGACAGCAAAGAACGTATGGCCTTCTTCAAAACTCCAACCCTCGGTAAGCAGACAAAAAAACTTATATTGGCTGCGAGAAGTGTCCTGAAACTCATCGACAAGGAGATGCTTGATTTTATAGTCCCAATAAAGGGCTAGATCCGTGGGGCCATCATCATCGCGCAGCCCCTGACTCGCACGCATGAGCATGCCTGTGAAATCGATGGTCTGACGTCGCTGCAACAGTGTTTCTAACTCCGCTGCGGCCAGCGCCAGCGTGACACCGGTAGCCACGATGGTTGTCGAATCTTCACCTAGGTCTGGCAACATCGCACAGGTTTGTAGCAGCCCCTCTAGCTCGCGTTCGCGCAGTTCGTCGAACCACTCAACGACTTGTGACTTGAATGCCTTGTCGCCAAAAACCTCTCCTTGTCGGCGATCAATGGTTTTTCGAATGGTGCCGCCTTGGGTCAAGATGAGCGGCAAGAGCGCTTCTAGATTCGCTTGCCGGTCGGTCTTCGAGGCCAGGGTATGAATCATTTCACTGTCATGCGGTGAAAGGGCAACGGTGACCGTCGACATAATCTCTTGCCGCAGCTCTGTGATCGCACGCTCCAGTGTCTGTGGTATTGCAGCGCCATCGTTCAGTGCCATTGAGGTGATCAAACCGGCGACATCCAGCCACTGATCTCGTTTTGCTAGCATGGAGCTGAGTACGCGTTCGGCGGTGGCCGCGTTGTTGTCCAGTGCGGATAGAAATTCGCCGACGAAAAGCCTGCCGGGGTCATCGGAGAACAGTCGGCCTAGAACATTTTGAGCCGCTTGTGTGTAAAGGGGGGCGGGTTGCTCTTCAATGCGCATCCCTTCGGCGCTCTGGCTGCCGGGAATCTGCGTGGCGAGTTCTGTGGCAAAGCTGTCGATGGTTTGAATCTTCATGCGCTGAGGGTTTTGGTTGAGGCGCCAGTTTTGCGCTTTATCTCTGTCGCGAATGATTTCAGTTAATGGCGTGGGTTTGCGAAGCTCCTCGAGCACGCGCTGCTTCATTTCCGCTGCGGCAGCCCGGGTAAAGGTGATGGCAAGGATCTCTTCAGGCTGCGCAACTTGGGTCAACAAGTGCAGGTAGCGCTCTACCAGCAGTGATGTTTTTCCAGAGCCTGCGGGAGCTTGTACGATAAAGGACTGGTCGACCTTTAGGGCACGATCACGGGCTGGCTGATCTGCAGGTGTTTGTCTGGCGTCGGTCACGAGGCTGCTGCTTGTTGGCGCTTTTCGTCCACACGACACAGCGGCTTTAGATGACAATATCGACAGGCCGTGGGCTGAGGATCTACACGCGCATCTCCCGCACCAACCTGCGCCGCCAGATGCTCTAGTTGGCTTTGCCAAAGTGATCGTTGGTTTTCCCAACCTTGATCCGGTTCAGTGGTTTTTATCTGCCGATGTTTTGCTGACAGCAACTGCGTACTTGCACTGCCGACGCCGATGAGTTTTTTCTCATCGTGTTTCACCTGCGCGTAGTAAACGCCCGTGATGTTGTTATCGATGAGACTGTAGAGGGGTAGTTGTGGCGCAGTCATCTGCTCGCTAAGTGCTGCCCCGGAGGACGCCTTGCCAGATTTGTAATCGATAATCACCAGATCGCTGTCGATTCTGTCGAGGCGGTCGATCCGCAGCTGCAGCTGCCAATCGCCGAGAGCGACGATATGACGCTGCTCGGTTTCGATAACCTCGAAGGCATCGCGCTCCGCTTCTAGCGCCAGCCAATCCGTCACGAGTTCTTGCAGACGCAGTATTTCTGTCGCTGCGAAAGTTTCTGGTAAGTGGCCATAGCGTTTGATGGCCTCTGCGCAGATTGACGCTAGCGAGTCCTCGCTCAACGCCTTGGCTTGAGCAGAATCTGGCGCAAGGTTATAAATGCGCTCCAAAATCCAATGCAGGGTCATACCGCGCTCCATCGAATCCAGTAGGTCGCGGGCATCATTGGGTTCGGATAATCCCAGCCGGTAGCCGGCGAAACTCATAAATGGGCAAGCTGCCTGGGTTTCTAGTCTGTCACTGCCGCCGGCTATGGCGCCAGCTGGCACGACGGAGCCGTAGCCATCTTCTGCTGTTTCAAGGGTGATGTCGCTTCGCTGCATGAATGGGTGACGATGACTGAGCTGAAAGGGCAAGAAATCAGCGCTGCTCGGAATGACTTCACCTACGCCGTGCAGCAAGGATGTTGGCTCCATAGGCGTGCCTGTGTCTCCTTGAGCATAGCTAAAGCACAGATGCCGGCTACGGAGTAACCAGCCGCTGAGCATGCGTTCAGCAAAAGCCAGTTCCTGAGCTTGTGTGCTCCTTGGAAGTCCGTGCGCAAGGGCAACCTGCCGAGAAATGAACGACGCGAGTTTGGCCTTGCCCGGGAACTGGTCAGCGCTCATGCCGCATACCCACAAATGGCTGAAGGTCAGGCCTGTGGATTCGAGTAGGCCAAGAATTTGCACATTACTGGCTTGGCGTTGTGGCGCGAAGGTCTGGTCGAGGGCCCAATCGATAATGGTTAACGCGTCACCATAGGTGAGCAGCGTATCGTCGGCTTGCCGCGCCAGATCAGCGAGGGTGTCCTGTATTCGCTCGGTCGCTTGATATTGGACCGAGCCAAGATCTGTCGTCATTGGCCATTGCGCACAGCTAAGCAATTCGCGCAGGTGTTCTATCCACCGATCGACTCGAGCCCGTGACGGTAGGGCAGCCACCAGATCAAGCAGAGGCTTGGCAGCAGTCTCGCCAGCGAAGTTATTGATCCGCAGCTGACGGCGTGCGTGTCGAGGCCAAGCGGTTTTGAGATCACTGCACCACGGTAGCGATAAATAGGGCGAGTTGAGCAAGGGCGCAAGCGTGGTTTGATCTGCCGGTTGGCGAATCCAGTCCAGCAGCACCCGCGCGTGGCGCCAAACCGGTTGGGCAACGAGACTCTTGCCACCAGAAATATCAAAGGTTGGCGAATTACTCTGGGCTTCGGGGGATAGTGTCGCGGAAAACTGGCGAAGCACGCGATCATATTGCGCGTCCAGATTGGGGATCACGACACCGACGCGCGCATCCGGTCTCGCCTGCAAGATTTGGCTACACCATTTGGAGACTGCCATGAGCTCCTGCTCGGGCGTCTCATAGCTGCGAAATACGGTGTCTTTGGCAGCCACGTTTTCGGTAACCGGCGCTGACGACAGACCCAGATTTGCGTCGAATCGCGGGTGCCATAGGCGTTGTGTGAGCATCGCGACGCCAGGCTCGATACGGTCATCTAGCGCTTTGAAAAATTGCGCCTCGCTTGGGGCCAAATGTTCGATATCGACCAGCAGGGGCGGTGCCTCTATGAGCGCTATCAGGTCATCGATGTGCCTGGCGAGTAGGGCGGGTAGGTCTGCCTCGACAATTTGCTGGCCAGCGGCGTCGGGTTCGGCGTTATGACACCAGTCGCCAAAGTAGGCGTTTCGACTGGTTTGCATTTGTGGGCTGTCAAGATCAATGCCGTAGCGACGCACCAACTTCCAGGCCTCGACCACCCCAAGACACTGATTTTGCATTCCCTCTGGAGCGGCTTGCTGAAATCTGGTGTTGATGACGTGTTCTGGGAGTATCTGCGTATGCGTTAGGCCAACGTCTCGGAGCATGGCATGCAGGTCGAGCCAAAAGCGTCTTAGGCTTTGGCACTGTAACGTGGTCCAGGCGCGGCGATTGTTCTCAACCATCGCATGATCGAACGCGAGCGATAGTTCCCTAGCCAGACGCTCATTGGGGGTCAATATCAGTGACTGTTCGAAATGCTCGAGATGCTGGTGGGGAATATGCGCGAAGGATTCAGGCATGGCCTTGAGTCTACCCAAGGTAGCAATTGCGGAACAATCTTTTGCATCAGGTGCTGTCAACGATACTCGGCTACGGTTAATATCGTTCCTTGCAAAGCGCACCCAATGGGCTCGGGCATTGTCGCCGGAAGGGCTCAACATTACTGACAATCCACCGAAGTGTAGGAACGAATATGTGGCACCTAATTGAAGACTTTTTCGACCAAAACCTAATCATGAAAGCGTTTCTGGGATTGGGTTGGCTATCGATACTTATTATGGTGTGCAGTCTCATCCAGCAATTGGTTGCCTAACGAGGGCAAGCACGGCGTTAAGTTGGTGTCGATACCCGAAAACTCGTAACGTTGGGGCAGAGTTCGAGGCAGTAGACTCCGGAATAAATCATGGGATAAACCAAAAGAAAGACCTAAAGATAAACCTCAACATTAACCTTGAGACAATCGGTCTTAAGCGAAACGACGGTAAGTCGAAAAATGGAGCGCGATTAGCATGTGGCTTTCTCAGCTATCCGGTGAACAGCAACAGACGATGCTGCGCCTTGCGCACAATGTGATCGTTTCTGACGGTTTATTGGATCCCAATGAAGAGGGCATGCTGGAAGCATTTCGGCGCGAAATGGGCGTCCCAGCCGATTTTCAGATTGAATATCTAGAGCTAGAGGGTATTGGCAAAGTCTTTCCCGAGCGCAAAGAGAGACTTATCGTGCTCATGAACCTGTGCAAACTCAGCTATGCAGACGGGGCATTTGAGATTGAGGAAGAGTGCCTGATCAACGAAATTCGTAAGGCTTTTGATGTCAGCGAGGCTCACTTCACCATGCTGCAGGGCTGGATAAAGCGTATGACCGCCCTAGAAGCTGAAGGCGCAGCGCTGCTGGAGTTATCCTAACTTTAGGGCTTGGCCGCTCAACTGGGGATTCGATTTGGCTTTAGATGAAGATCGAGAACAGCAGATGCGCTGGCTCGAGACCCTAAAAACAGAGCATCGAGACCTAGACGTGGCGATCAACCATCTGACCTCCAGCCGTCACCATGACAACATGCGTATCCAACGGCTGAAGCGGCGTAAACTCAAATTGAAGGATGTCATTCATCAGCTGGAAAGCGAACTGATTCCAGACTTGGATGCCTGATCG
>ERZ802819.1388-NODE-1388-length-15079-cov-10.531_pt1 | contig 15079 bp, 10 predicted proteins | sample MGYA00345647_ERZ802819 | MGnify/ENA primary metagenome ERZ802819 (study PRJEB30503, sample SAMEA104212355) | marine metagenome | biome: Westerlies Biome; feature: [SRF] surface water layer (ENVO:00010504) within the epipelagic zone...; material: water... | reverse complement strand
TGATGCTGCTCGGGCTGATGCTGTTCGGGTTGATGAAATCACACAGGCCATGGCATCCAAATCCGAGGCTATGATTCCTGTTATTGGGATTACTGGAACGGGAGGCGCGGGGAAGAGTTCGTTGACGGATGAGTTGGTGAGACGTTTTTTGTCAGAGTTCCCACAGAAAACAATCGGAATCGTATCAGTGGACCCATCACGGGTAAAGACCGGGGGAGCCCTATTGGGTGATCGTATCCGGATGAATAGTATCGATACCGACCGAGTATTTATGCGAAGTATGGCCACACGAGCATCGGATAGGGCGATCAGCGCGGCACTAAAAGATGTGATTAATCTGTACCGGATGGCGGGCTTTGATCTCATCGTTGTAGAGACGAGTGGCATTGGGCAGAGTGGAGCTGAGATTGTGGATCTGACGGATCTTCAGTTATATGTGATGACCAGTGAATTTGGTGCGGCCACACAGCTCGAGAAAATTAATATGTTGGACTTAGCGGATTTGATTGTGTTGAATAAGTTTGAAAAGAAAGGATCCGCGGATGCTTTGCGGGATATTCGTAAGCAACTTCAACGAAATTCAGGACAATGGCACCGTGATTTGGCCGATATGCCAGTGTATCCTACCATCGCATCACAGTTTAATGACGAAGGAGTGAATCGCCTGTTTAGTGCATTGATCGATACAATTAATAGCTACTACGGTCTAGAATGGACTACCTCGGTGTATACACGCTCAGAGCCGGCTACGGCCATTCATACTCAGGCAATTATACCGGCTAGCAGAGTGAGGTATTTATCGGAGATTGCGGAGACAGTGCGTAGTTATCATAAATGGGTGCAGCAACAAATGGAGCTGGCGAGCAAGTGGGGGCAACTTCGGGGAAGCATTGAACAGTTGGAGCTAGTGGTGGCGGATGAAGGGGGTTTTGCGAATGAATTTCAAGCAACGGACGCTCGAAGGATGCGGGCGCATCAACCAGAGGGTACACATCAACCAGAGGGTACCAATCAACCAGAGGGAATGGGCGTGGATAGAGTCCTTTTGCAACGTTTAGGCGAGCTTTTAGATCAATGCCAACGGCAATTAGACTCCGAATCGCTGCAGGTTCTCGAGGGGTGGGATGATTGGGTTGCTGAGCATGCACCGATTCAACATCTAAATCATGAACGGGTGGGTGAAAAAAGGGAACATGAACGATATAGGACGTCTTTGAGTGGGCTCATGATCCCGCGTGTGGCCCTGCCTAAAACTACCGATCCAGCTGAGCGACTTCGGTTCGCCTTTAAGGAGAACATTCCAGGCTATTTTCCTTACACAGCGGGGGTATTTCCTTTGAAGCGAGAGGGGGAGGATCCAACACGGATGTTTGCGGGGGAAGGAACGCCGGAGCGCACCAATAAACGCTTTCATTATTTGAGCGCTGATATGCCAGCAAGTAGGCTTTCTACCGCTTTTGATTCGGTTACTTTATATGGTGAAGACCCGGATTTTCGGCCAGATATTTTTGGGAAAATTGGTAATTCTGGAGTGAATATCTGTACGCTGGACGATATGAAAAAGCTGTATGCTGGATTTGAGCTGACCTCTCCAACTACCTCCGTTTCGATGACCATTAATGGACCTGCTCCGATCATATTGGCTATGTTTATGAACACGGCGATTGATCAGCAGGTGGAACGTTATTTGAAAGCTGAGGGTGAGTGGGAGCAGGCTTTGCAAACGGTGAAAGCTTCTTTTGAACAGGCCGGGCTGCAAGCGCCTGAATATGCTGGATTGTTGCCGGAGGGCAATGATGGTTTTGGACTGGGTACGCTTGGTATTTCGAAAGATGCATTGGTAGATCCCGAGGTGTATGAACGAATCAAGCGTGAGACATTGCAGGTGGTGCGTGGGACGGTGCAAGCGGATATTTTGAAGGAGGATCAAGCACAGAATACCTGTATTTTTTCTACAGAATTTGCTCTGAAGATGATGGGGGATGTGCAGGCGTATTTTACTGAGTACCATGTTCGGAATTATTATTCGGTATCAATTTCTGGGTATCATATAGCGGAGGCGGGAGCAAATCCCATTACCCAGGCGGCCTTCACTCTGGCTAACGGCTTTACTTATGTGGAATATTATTTAGCTAGGGGGCTCAAAATTGATGATTTCGCTCATAATCTATCCTTCTTCTTTAGTAATGGATTAGATCCAGAATATGCGGTGATTGGCAGGGTTGCTCGGCGAATTTGGGCTGTTGCAATGAAAAAGGAATATGGTGCTAACGATCGCTCCCAAAAGCTTAAGTATCATATACAAACCAGTGGGCGATCATTGCATGCAAAAGAAATTCAGTTTAATGATATTCGGACGACCTTACAGGCCTTGTTAGCGGTGTATGACAATTGTAATTCACTCCATACCAACGCCTATGATGAGGCCATAACCACGCCTACCGAAGAATCTGTTCGACGGGCGCTTGCGATTCAGATGATCATCAATAAAGAATTGGGAACGGCTAAAAACGAAAACCCTAATCAGGGGTCTTATTTTATTGAGGAGCTTACCGATTTAGTGGAGGAAGCTATTTTACAAGAATTTGACCGATTAACCGATAGAGGTGGAGTGCTTGGAGCCATGGAAAGCATGTATCAACGCGGGAAAATTCAGGATGAGAGTTTGCATTATGAAACCAAGAAGCATTCTGGAGAGCTGCCCATTGTTGGGGTAAACATGTTCATGAGTGATCATGAGGCACAGGAGGCTGGGACTACCGAACTCATTCGGTCTACCGAAGAAGAAAAGCAGCAACAAATAGCGCAATTGGCGTTGTTTTTTGAGCGAAATAAGCAAAGCTCGGACGAAGCACTAGACCAACTAAAGAAGGTGGCCCGCACAAACGGTAATATTTTTTCCGAGTTGATGGAGACGGTAAAGGTGGCTAGCTTGGGGCAGATTTCTCGAGCTTTATATGAAGAGGGTGGACAGTATCGCCGAAATATGTAGGTGAGCGGTATTGTCAAAATAGAGGATATAAAAAAACCTAACAGTCTTTTGACCGCTAGGTTTATATCTTAATGATCAAATTTAATCGGATTATTCTTCTACAGGTACTCCTATTGCTCCAACTCTCGGCGACCAATGGGAATGCATTATTTTCCACCCCATACTTGTTTTTACCCAAGTTTGAGAAGCTCTTGTTGCATAGGGTACATTTTGTTCTCCACCTTCGAAACTAATACTACCGTCGGTATTGAATACAACTACCGCTGTGGTCTGATCCGCAGAGTACGAGACGGAATGATTTGACATAACGAATTCGTCAAAGTCCCAACCATCTCCAGAATTTTCAATATTATCTTGTGTTTGAACAATGAGAGCAGTCCCATTTGAATTGAAAACTGTTGTTTCAAAATCTGTACTCATGAAAGCATTTGCGTCTTCAAAATCATTATTGATATAAGCAAGTTGAAAATTTTGAGAGTGTTCGATTAATGTTTGACTTAGAATAGCTTTATCTTCTAGCACCGGTTCGGTATTGGATACGCAACCTATGAATAAAAGTATGGATAGTAAAAGCAAGTGTTTCATTGTAATTTTATTTGGTTAATAATAAATAGTTTATAAAAATTAACATTTCCGTTGGAATATTCTAAGACATTGGGGGCTAATTTTATAAATTGACATGATTAACGTCCGTCGCAACTCGCCCGAGCATCAATATCTGATGTCAAACCTATGTTAGCTATGCCAATATCTGCCACAGTTTCAGATTTGATCACAAAAGCTGAGCTTATAGCCGACATGTCCACTCCTAGGTTTTCAAAACAACTAAGGCTTACGCTGAATTCATACCAATCTGAATCTAGCTCAACGGGCAAAGTGGCATCACAGCTGGCATTCTCGTCGCATTGCCCAACCTGAATGGTAGTCGTACCATTGAGGGACTTGGCACTAAAGCTTAGTTCCATGGCTCCATTTGATTCTCTGGCCAAGCTAGTTGGCGAAGCCGTCGATATTCGCACGTAATCTCCATTGGTTTGGGTCCAGTTGATGCGCAGGGCATCCTCTTGGGCTTGATAGTCTGCTTTGCTTACGATAAGACCTCCAACTGAGGTCGGATAGCTGGCAATTTGTTTATCGAGTTCACCCGAATCTAGCCATAAACTCCAAGGTGCAACTGCTGCCCCTTTGGTAAAGAATTCCCCAGTGGAAGCAATGGTAGTATTTTCTAGACCCGAAATTTCGGGTAAGGTTGGAAGTTGTTCTTGACTGGTGTAAGTAAGGCCGTATCCTAGTTCAAATAAGGTTTCTGAATCTTCAGATACCACAGCAGACGCGGGCCAACTAAAGGATAGTGAACCAGTGAAGTCATAGGATGAATCTGCCCGGAACAACAAATCGGCTACTCCACCACCTTCGCTTCCTGGCAACCAAGCTGCTACAAAAGCATCGGAATTGTTAATTTCTGGATTAGTCCACATAGGGCGGCCAGATAGGAATACCGATACCACCGGAATATCTTCTGACTGGTACTCGGCCAATAGATTGACATCAAATCCTTTGGGTTCAAAATCTAAGTTTTCTCGGTCACCTTGAAATTCGGCATAAGGATCTTCCCCGTAAACAGCAATGACGGCATCTACGGAGGTGGAAATATCGCCAGACTCAGAGTAAACAACTCGACCACCGGCTGCATTAACCAGTTGACGGATGCCTTCTAAGATGGATTCGCCATTGGGGAATTCGTCGTTGGTATGGCCGGTGCCTTGCCAAGAGAGCGTCCATCCACCACTGGTTTTGGAAATGCTGTTGGCTCCATCACCAACCACCAAGATGGTTGAACTGGAATTTAAGGGTAGGGTTTGGCTGTTATTTTTTAGTAACACCATAGATTCTCTGACCGCTTGTCGAGCAACGGCACGATGTTCGGCTAAGCCGAGTTGAGTCTCATTGCCTGCATTCATTCTTTGGCTGGGTAGTCCTTTTTCAAAAATACCAGAGGCTAGTTTAACGCGAAGTATTCTGCGTACCGCATCGTCTAGTCGTTCGGTGCTTATGGTGCCATCTTGTACTTGAGCCAGGGTGTTTTCGTATAAGCCTTTCCAGCTATCGGGTGCCATAAACATATCTACGCCAGCATTGAAGGATTGCGCACAGTCGGTGTTGGTGCAGCCTGGTACCTGTCCGTGCCCATTCCAATCGCCCACAACAAACCCATTGAACCCCATTTTACCTTTAAGTACGTCGGTGAGTAGTTCTTTGTCGCCGTGTAATTTTCGGCCGTTCCAGCTGTTGAAGGAGGCCATTACCGTTTGCACACCTGCGGGAATCGCACTGTAGTAGCCAGCTGCATGTACATCGCTGAGTTCTTTTTCGGAAATTTTAGCATCGCCTTGATCTACCCCGTTTTCGGTGGCTCCATCGGCCACGAAGTGTTTAGCGCTCGAAATAACGGTGCCTTGACCCATAAATTCATCGGTGCCAACGGCGCCTTGTAAGCCGATTACTATTCGGTCGCCATATGAATGTACAATGGCTGGGTCTTCGGAAAACCCTTCATAGCTGCGACCCCATCGCAGATCTTGCGGGACGGCTAGGGTAGGGGCAAAAGTCCAATCATGACCAGAAACGGTTAGTTCGTGAGCGGTGATGCGAGCGATTTCTTGGATTAAGTCTGGATTGCGAGCTGCTCCTAAACCGATGTTATGAGGGAATACAATCGCCCCTTCTAAGTTTGCATGCCCGTGAACCGCGTCTATACCTAATATAATAGGTATTGCTATTTCAACACCTTGGGTGTCGATGGAGGCCTCGAAGTAGGCATCAGCCATTTCAACCCAAGTATCGGCATTGGCATAGGGAAGCGGGCCAGGTGCTGAATTACCACCACTTAGCACGGAGCCTAACCGATATTTTTTCACGTCTTCTGGAGTGACCGATGAATTGTCGGCTTGAATGACTTGCCCGACCTTTTGTTCTAGGGTGAGTTTGGGTAATATCTCATCGATTTGTGCCTCAATGGCGGGGTCGAGGGGGAGAGGCTCTAAGGTAGTCCAAGGGTCCTGTGATGTATTGGAGCAACTGCCTATTACCAATATTAAAACCGAATAAATGAAAAGATTATGACTTTGTGTATACATTCGATGTATGATTTAACAATTGTTAAGTAATTAAGGACTAAAGGATAAACATTAATTGTGTTATTTTCCTTAAATGGAGAATAAAAAAGGGTTAATATGAGATTTTTTCGTAGTTATGATATTGGTAGTTGTATTTACATGTTCCTAATACTGTTTTATGCGCAACAGGTAGTTGCTCAATCTATACTTGTTGATGAGGATATGTCAGATTGGGATGATATTGCAGAATATACCCAAGAGAGTATGGGAGACATTGGGACTGGAGAATTAGACATCAAAAGTGTAAAAATACATGATGACGATAGATTTATTTATTTCCTCATAGTATTGGATTCGGAAATTCTTCTTCAACAATTCAATGATTTGAGCCTTTATATAGATACGGATAATAATAAAGATACAGGTGTAAAACTGGAGGATATCGGTTATGAATTACAGTTTAACTTTGGTGACCGCAAAGGAGAGGTTTACTTGGATGGGAATTATACGATAAGCTCGTATGATATAGGTTTAGTTTCTGCGCCAACTGTTACTTCCTATTTTTTTGAAATAAAAATGAATAAGAAAACAGAAATAAATGGTATAAAACTATTTAACTCTGATACCCTTGCATTTGTTTTTCAAACTCAGGCGTCTGGTGGTGATTTAGCGCCTAATAACCCTTCAAGTGTATCATATACTTTAAAAAATGGCAAATCAGACTTTAATTCATTTATATTTTTAGATAGAGAGACGGAATTTGATCTAAGGTTTTTATCCTATAATGTATACCGAGATTATTTATTTGATCTTGAGGGTAGAGACAGTTTTAGACGCATATTTCAATTTATTGAACCAGATATAATTGGACTTCAAGAGGTATATGATAACTCTGGTGAAGATGCTGCATCACTAATACAAGAATTTCTGGGGGGACAATGGTACAGTGGTGATGTGGGAAATGACAATTTACTGGTAAGTCGCTATCCTATTATTAAGCAAAAAGCGATAAAAGGTAATGCAGCTTATTTAGTTAAAGTTGAAGACAATATATCTTTTCAAAATGTATTGGTGATTGTCGCACATCCACCTTGTTGTTCAAACGATCAAGGTCGTCAAGATGAAATAGATGCATTTATGGCATTTTTAAGAGAATCTAAAGATGGTGGAGAATTTGATATAGCTAAAAATACTCCCATAGTTATTGTTGGTGATATGAATCTAGTAGGTCTAAATCAGCAGGTCAAGACAATGCTTACAGGAGATATCATAAATGAAATTAAATATGGCCAGGATTTTTCACCTGATTGGGATGGAACAGCATTAGAAGATGTAAAGCCCTTTAATCCTGGAATGCCTACAACATTTACTTGGTATAATGAAAATTCTTCTTTTGGGGCAGGAAGATTAGATTATATAGTGTATTCGGGTTCAGTTTTAGAGTTAGGAACTAGTTTTTCATTGCATAGTAAAACATTACCCCAAGAATTTCTTGATACTACTTATTTACAAAGAAATGATACCTATGAAGCATCTGACCATCTACCTGTAGTTGCAGATTTCAGAGTCAAAAAAGCAACAAATTCAGAACTTGACAGTGAAAAGTCAAAATCAGTAAGATTACTCCAGAACTACCCAAATCCATTTAACTCATCAACAACAATCTCATATACAGTTGATAAATCTTCATACATTGAGCTTATAATAATAAATAGCATTGGACAAACTGTATCATCGTTAGTGAATAGAGTACAGCAATCTGGTAATTATACTGTCAATTTTGATGCTTCAGGATTATCAAGTGGAATTTATACGTATTCATTAAGAGCAGATGGGCTTGATATGAGTAAGATAATGACGCTTGTAAAGTAGGATTAGTAATTTCTCCTCAATTTTGAGTTGCATATAACTCAATTATCAACATTATTTAGTAATTGAGTAGACTAGTAATGGAACTAATAATTGCTTCAAAAGTTTATATGTTTGTCTTAGACTTATTCAAAGGTCCAAATATATTCAAATGTTCAATCATAGCATCTCATATGAATCTTATAATTATAGGCCATCCGGATAAAGCCTCCTTTTGCTACAATGGTATTCTTAAAACAATAACAAAACGCTTCGATTACTGGTCACAAGAATATGAGGTTATTGATTTATACGAAGATAAATTTTCACCGTCGAGATGGTATAAAAATCAGGATGATGTTAAAAAATATCAAGATTTAGTCAAGAAATCGGATCGTATTTACTTCATTTCGCCAGTTTGGTGGTTTCGGTGTACTCCATTACTTGAAGGTTTTTTTGATCAGGTTTTCTCACCAGGTTTTGCTTATAAATTTGTGCCATTAACTCAGACCTACGGTATCCCTATGCCTCTATTAGGGGATAAAAAAGTTCGCACTTATTTAACCCATGGCTCCCCGAGACTCCCTGTACTCACCTTGTATGTTAATTCTGTTAGACTAAGGTTAGAGATGGGTGTTTATTCTTTTGTATTCGGGTGGTTTAAAACTAAAACTACTCAATTTTGGAGTGTACCATTTATCTCAAATAAAAAACGAGTAAAATATTTAGAGCAAGTTCGAAGACACATAGATAAAGATGTTAAAAAAGACGTGGCAAGAGTGAATAAATTATAAATTGACTAATGATTTCCAAAAGTTCAGAACTAAATTATACGTTGAAATTCGAATATAAGGAACAATAATTATGAGACTGTTAATACTAAGCTTTCTACTCATTTCTACACAGCTATACAGTCAAGATAGCAGCGCCACAGCACTACCATTTTCTAAGGGTGTTAACCTGACCAATTGGTTTCAGGCTAGCTCTCCAGGGAGTATAGATTTTTCAAAGTATACCTATGAAGACTTTTCCGATATAAAGTCGCTAGGGATAGATGTCATTCGTTTACCCATTAACCTGCATTCGATGACCCTTGGTGATCCTGATCAAACATTAGATCCACTGTTTTTATTCTTTCTGGATCAAGTAATCACATGGGCAGAGGAGCTGGACCTTTATCTAATTTTAGACAATCATACCTTTGATCCGAGTGATGCTACAGACCCACAAATTGGTGATATTTTAAACCCGGTATGGGTGCAAATGGCCCAACATTTCAGTAGCCGTTCAGAAAAAATATTATATGAAATTTTGAATGAACCTCATGGAATTTCTCACGAGCTTTGGAATTCCATACAAGGTGAAGTAATTGAAACCATTCGTTCGGTCGACTCAACCCATACCATTATTGTAGGTGGTGCAGATTACAATAGTTATAATAGCTTGTCTAAGTTGCCCGTCTACGATGATAATAATCTTATTTATACTTTTCATTTCTACGATCCTTTTGTACTTACGCATCAGGGAGCAAGTTGGACGACCCCTTCGATGACCGATTTAGGGGGCATACCTTTTCCTTATGAGGCGAGTGCAATGCCTAGATTTCCAACCTCTCTACAAGGGACGTGGGTTCAGGGAGCCTTTAACAACTACAATAATGAGGGAAATGCTAACTTCATAAAGCAGAAAATCGATATTGCGGTTGCATTTTCGCAGCAAAGAGGAGTTCCGGTTTTCTGCGGAGAATTTGGAGTGTACATACCAAATAGTGATAATGAAAGCCGGGTAAATTGGTATAAGGTTGTGGTAGATTATTTAAATGAATCGGGCATTGCATGGACTATATGGGACTATCATGGTGGCTTTGGAGTTTTTGAAGAAGGTGGAGAGGGTTTATTTGATCACGATCTAAATGTACCCTTACTAGAGTCACTGGGTCTAAACGTTCCTCCACAGACCGATTACATAATTAGCCCCGATAGCAGTGGCTTTGAATTTTATACGGACTACATAGGGCAAGGAGTTCAAGGTTCACACTCTATAAATAATGGCTCTCTAGAGTTCTATCATTCGGAGACGAAATGGGAAGGCGAGTTTAGTATATACTGGGCTGGATCTACTCAATATGAATCCATTGGGTTTAACTTAGTCCCAAATAAAGATATGAGCCAACTGGTCAATGCATACGATCTTTTGTTCTATGTAAAGGGAACTGAACCGACGTCCTTTGATCTTAGATTTATTGACACAAAAAGGACAGATATCGAAGACAGACCTTGGAGAATGAACTTGAGGGTTAATCCGAATGATTTATTATGGAACGGTGAATGGGAAGAGGTACGCATTCCATTGAGTAGTTTCACAGAAATGGGTAGTTGGGACGAGAATCAATGGTTTAATCCTCAGAACGATTATGATTGGACTGCTGTAGATGTTTTCCAAATAGTCTCTGAAACCGGAGCAATGGGTATCGCTGAGTTGTGGTTCGATTTTATTCGTATAGTGGAAAAAGGTAAGTATGAGGTTAGTACACAGCCCGTTAGTGACTTCGTGGATTACCAATTACATCAAAATTATCCAAATCCTTTTAACCCGACTACTCAGATACAATATAATATGCCAGTTCCAGCTCAAGTAACCCTTGAAGTTTTTAACAGTCTAGGTCAAAAGGTTATGGAGCTTGTGAATAGTCAAAAGCCTGCTGGATATCACATAGAAATTTTTGATGCTACTAGGTTATCAAGTGGCGTATATTTTTATAAACTAACGACACCATCGTTTACTGAAACTAAGAGAATGCTTTTGATAAAATAGATGTCTGAATTCAAAATTTAAATTTTGACTTATGTCTGACAACTTAGTGCCGATAATTAAGTATTAATTAATGGCATTTATAGTGAATAAACTCATCTTCATATCAATTATAGCTATTTTGTTTGTCCAGTGTGGTACTGAGACTAATCAGTCGTTCACTGTTAATACATTGGTAGTACCAACTGAAGGAGGTACTATTACAATATTTCCAGAAAAAAATGCTTTTCAGGCAGGTGATGAAATCTCAATAACTGCAGTTCCTGATACAGGGTATATTTTTCATGATTGGACTAACGATTCTACTCTAAGTAAAAATCCCTTAAATATTAGGGTAACTGATGATATAAATTTAGTAGCTGAATTTCGATTAAAGTCATATCCGTTGACAGTCACAGTAGAAGGTCAGGGGGAAGTTTTTGAACGGGTATTACCCAAAAAATCAACGGAATATGAACACAGTACACATATTGAATTAAGGCCTAATGCTAAGACAGGATGGGAGTTCAAAGAGTGGAAAGGAGATATAGCTAGTACAGATTCTGTATTAATTTTAGAAATCACTGAAGAAATCAATATAACTGCTGTATTTGAATTAAAATCTTACCCATTAACTGTTACGATAATTGGTAGTGGAGAAGTTACTGATTCAATTGTGGTCGAGAAAGCTAAAGACTTTGAACACGGTACAAAAGTATCATTATCTGCCAAGGCTAATAAAAATTGGATATTTTTAGAATGGTCAGGGGATATTTCAGATACCACATCATCTATTGTAATTACAGTTAATGAGCCTGTAGAAGTTATAGCAACTTTTCAGCAATTCTGGTTAATGGAAAATGGTATAACCATTGACTGCGCAAATGCATCTATAGGGGATAAAGGTTTTATCAAAGGTGTTCAGTATACAAAAAGAACAGCATCTCAGATTACTTCAGAAAATGCTTCTTTATCATGCACCAGTGGTATTACAGATATGTCGGAGTTATTTCAAGATAAAGCTTCATTCAACGGTGATATTTCACATTGGGATGTTTCATCTGTTTCTTCTATGGAAAATATGTTTTTTGGTGCTATAGAATTCAATACTGACATTAGTGTTTGGGATGTATCTAACTTGACAAATATGGCGGGTATTTTTGCGAATACTAAATTTAATATGGATTTGAGTGAATGGTTATTAACAAGTGTGATAAATATGTCAGGTACTTTTGAAAATTCACAATTCAATCAAGATATTTCTAATTGGGATGTATCCAATGTTGTACTGATGGAAAACATGTTCGGAAATTCAGATTTCAATAAAGATATTTCCAATTGGGATGTATCTAATGTAATTGATATGAGTAATATGTTTAAAGGAGCAGCTTTTAATCAAAATATTATAAGCTGGAACGTGCAATCAGTTACTAATATGGAGAGTATGTTTGATTCCTCATTGTTCAATCAGGATTTAAGTGCATGGCAAGTAATCAATGTCAAGAATATGGTCAGTATGTTTGCTAATTCTGTTTTTAACAAAACAATTAGTTCGTGGCGGGTATCAAATGTTACTAGTATGAAAGATATGTTTAAGAATTCAGAGTTTAATCAGTCAATTAGTACCTGGGATGTTTCAAATGTTATTAACATGGAGGGTATGTTTGAAAATTCATCATTCAATCAGCCAATTAATAACTGGAACATTAGCAATGTAACAAACATTAAAAACATGTTTAAATCCACTCTATTTAATCAAAATATAGGTGGTTGGAATACGAGTAATGTGACACAAATATCAGGTCTATTTGAAGATGCTATAGCATTTAACCAAGATATCAATAATTGGGATGTATCAAAGGTTACAGATTTGAGTCGGGTTTTTTCTGGTGCTACTAATTATAACAAACCAATTGATACTTGGGATGTCTCTAAGGTGACAAGTATGTCATCAATGTTCAACGATGCAATTGCTTTTGACCAAGATCTATCTTCTTGGGATGTTTCTAAAGTTGAAAAGATGGATAGTACATTTTTTAATGCCGCGATATTCAATCAAAACATAAGTAACTGGCAAGTTTCCGAGGTTCTTGACATGAAATTCATGTTCAGTGGTTCAAAATTGTTTAACCAAGATTTAGGAAATTGGAATGTAGGGTCAGTCCTTGATATGTCAGGAATGTTTAATGGTGCAAAATCTTTTGACCAAGAGTTAATAGACTGGTGTGTATCAACAATAATTGTTGAACCTAATTTCTTTTCATTTGACTCAGCGTTGAAGACTGAAAATAAACCTTTGTGGGGAACTTGTCCAACTAATTGAGCTACAACTAATTATATTTGCAATAAAGATATTTTTTGATTTTATTTATTTTATACATTTATACATAAGTAATATATAAATATTGAGATAGTAACTAGGCTCACAAATTAGTTATAAGTCATGTTTAAAATAAAATTAATTAAAGTATACCTGATTGTATCTTTATTATTTGTTACATGCAGTGAAGAATCAGATTCTAATGGTGATTGTCTTTCAGAACCAGATTTGAATAAAGTATGTACTAAGCAGTATGTACCCGTTTGCGGTTGTGATGGAAAAAGTTACCCTAATGCTTGTTTAGCTAAAGCGAGCGGGGTAAATAGTTATTCACAAGGAGAATGTAATTCTCAAGTAGATTAGATTTCTAAAATTTTACTACTTCAGTATCATTGATTTAGACAGGAAAGTTTAAGGATGAAGTAGGCGCTAATTAAACCTTGAATACTTTTTTAGCTACTCAATCAAGTTAGCAATTTGCGATTATTATCAATCTATATCTATTTATCTCAATGTATTATATTGTTAGTAATGCATCATTCTAAATTAAATAATCCCACTAATATATTATGATAATAAGCACAACTGAAACCATTCCAGGTAAAGAAATAATTGAAGTCCGTGGAATAGCAAGAGGTTCCACAGTAAGGGCTAGAAATGTTGGTCGTGATATTTTTGCAAGTATTAAAAACCTAGTAGGTGGTGAAATTGAAGAGTATACTAAACTTCAAGCAACATCTAGAGAACAGGCTTTATCAAGAATGATTGAAGATGCAAATAATCTTGATGCTGATGCAATTGTAAATGTAAGATTTATGACATCCGTAATAGCTCAAGGAGCAGCCGAAGTTCTTGCATATGGTACGGCAGTAAAGATTAAATAAATAAGTCAAATATGTGGCGAATGATAATTCTTGGTATTTTTATTGTCTTATTAGTTGTAGCAATAATTAATCGCGTGAATAAATCACAACAAGAGAACTTTGAAGAGCGGGATAATTGAAATCAATCTAATTCTAATTTAATCTACTTGGTTCAACAAATATGAATCGTTGGTAATCAGACATATACTCACAAATTATTTTACAGTTAGATATAATTATCGAATTTTGAGAGATAGATGGTTAAGAATTCCTAATGTTTTTAGTGAATCTTTGGTTGATACAAAAATATGGTCATGATAGTACCCTGCAATCACGTTGCAACTGATTCCATTATTTGCTAGTTCAGTTGTAAATAATGAAGTTAGGCCGACTGCGTTAAGTGATGAATGTATTTCTAAAGTTATCCAGCTAGCAACAAAATTATATTTTAAACCCAATTGGTCAGCTCTGTTTCTTTCCAAGATAAGGGTAAATCCTTCCTTTTCCTTGAAAGTACATATTACCTCGCTGGTATTTAATAACTCAATGTTTTTAATGGAGGTAAAAACATATTCACCATCATTTAGTTTAGGAGATAAGCCTTTTATTAATTTATTCAGATCACTTTCACCATCAATCATAGATACTGAGATTATACCTTGTTCATAATAGATGAAGTTATTTATTGAGTGGTTAAAAATAAAGACGGCATTTAAGTAATCCATTTTCAATAAAGAAAATAATTGATGTATTAGGAATATATATATCGAGATGAAATGCTAAAACATCTGTTTCACTTATATATAACTAAAAAATATAAAACACTGCTGTAAATACAATAAATGACCATGGTATACCTGTCTATTGAAACAATTGATAGGGTTTTGAAACTCATGAGATAGTAAAACACTTGCGATATCTATTAATTGTATAAAAAATTAGTATATTATTTAGAATCTATCTAAATAAGGCTATTTAAATCTTTTAATTTGCATTGTAATATGAACAATAAACAACTCCTTATTTTATCATTTATCTCACTTGTGGCTTTTATGCATTGCGACAAGTCTGGAATGCAGCAAAATGCACCGGTATCTATATTTTTAACGAGTAACCTGGTTGATGTTGATAGTGTAGAGCTAGTTAATTT
>ERZ802819.1383-NODE-1383-length-15131-cov-5.59134_pt1 | contig 15131 bp, 13 predicted proteins | sample MGYA00345647_ERZ802819 | MGnify/ENA primary metagenome ERZ802819 (study PRJEB30503, sample SAMEA104212355) | marine metagenome | biome: Westerlies Biome; feature: [SRF] surface water layer (ENVO:00010504) within the epipelagic zone...; material: water... | reverse complement strand
ACATGGGTGAAGTCATCGAAGAGAACGACATCTCATCGCACATCAGGTACGAACACACCATCGAAACCGCTGAATGGTCCAGTGACGAAAAGTGTTGGACTTTGAAAGTCCGACAACCAGGCGCCAAAGAACAGCTCACTTTCACATGTGGATTCCTATGGATGTGTCAGGGCTACTACAGGCACACAGACCCCTACACCCCTGAATGGCCAGGAATGGACCAATTTCAAGGAACCGTCGTACATCCTCAAACATGGCCAGATGATCTTGACTACGCCAACAAAAAAGTTGTCGTAATCGGTTCAGGTGCCACAGCAGCAACTCTAATACCTGCGATCGCTGACAAAACCGAACACGTAACTATGTTGCAGAGATCACCAACGTTTTTTATCGCGCGGCCAAACAAAAACGAACTCGCAGACACACTTCGACAACTCGATATTCCTGATGAGTGGACTCATGAAATAGTTCGAAAAAAAATTCTCCTAGACCAAGAACAAATCGTCGAAATGTCATTCAAATATCCTGATCTCGTTCGAGAAGAGCTGTACAAAGGCATCCGAGAAATTTTGGGTGACGACTACGATGTGTCCCAACACTTCGAGCCGGCATACCGGCCTTGGCAGCAACGTATTGCCCTCATTCCAGACGGCGATCTTTTTCATTCGATAGCTGCGGGTGATGCATCAGTTGTTACCGACGAGATCGCTACCTTCACGGAAACAGGCATCGAAACAGAGAGTGGCGAACTGCTTGAAGCAGACATCATCGTCACAGCAACGGGTTTCGATCTCAGCATTCTCGGCGATATTTCCTTCACCATTGACGACGAACCTTTGGACTTCTCTAAGACCGTCGGGTATCGCGGAATGATGTTTACTGGACTGCCGAACATGATCTGGGTCTTCGGTTATTTCAGGGCAAGCTGGACTTTGCGGGCAGACCTCATATCTGGTTACGTAGTTCGACTTCTCCAACACATGGACTCTGTTGGCGCAAAAAGCGTTATTCCTGCCTTACGACCCGAAGACAGCGACATGGAACTACTTCCTTGGGTTGACCCGGAAAACTTTAACCCTGGATACTTGATGCGCTCCATTCATTTGATGCCCAAGCAGGGAACAGTCGATCCATGGCGACATACCCAGGATTATTGGACCGACAAAGATGAGTTACCTGCAATAGCGCTCGATGACGATGCTCTTCGTTACAGATAGAGCTTTTTAAAATCTCATCAATCTGCTGGTGCTTGTTGACCTATAGGGAAATCAACTTGCTCAGGGAAAGCGCTTCCGCCGTTGTAATGGCCTTCTGGGATTAATAGTCCTCTTACGAGCTCAGCCATAGGCATGTCAGAGGCTTCAGTCAGCCCATCAGCAACTAGCAACAGCGTTTCTCCGAGAACTGTTTCACTAAATATCCACCGGTTGAGATCATCATGATCAGGTGAACTGTCTCCTGGCTGTGCCGCTATTGCCTCGTGATAAAAAGTGCGGAGGTCGTCTGCCATATGGCGCAAAAGCAGTGGCATTTCGAATGCCCAACTGATCCCGTCAACTACTGGTTCGGAAATGACATCACCGGCATCAGCTATTGATGCAAACGCCCGCGCCAAATCATCAATTTGGTCTTCTCCAGCTCCGGTAACTCCAAAAAGAGTTCGACCTCGCTGGTGTCTTGTTTCGATAGCCCACGGACGAAGCATCGCCACTTCTGCCAATAAGCGTTCACTTAAAGCATCAGAGCTCGCCGGACCAAGATTTAGGGGGCAGGACCAATTCTCGTTTAGATCGTCGTGTGGTGCCTTAATTTCATAGTCTTCAATAGTTGGTTTGATTGCGGTATCTAAAAGACTGAATGCTGCCCTCATAACGTTTTTTTGGAATTCTGAATCATCGACGGCACCGAGCGGTCGACCGAGAGGAAAAGGAACCCACAACGCTCTCGGAGGTACAACAGCTTCAGACATTTCCCGGATCAGACTTATTGAAGTAGTCGCCACTCCGGCCCGCTCTATGTAATTCGCTAAGGCACCGACCGCGCCTGTGCATACGGGTCATATCGGAACCAAAAAAGCAATGTCAACTCCATCGTTAGCCATCAGTCGACCGATCTCTTCCCCAGCTTGCTCAAACTGGGAGGGGTCGGGCATCGCTCCCATAAAAGAGTAATGCCAACGCGCTACGCCGCCGATTTCTCCAGAAGAGGCGAGGTCTCGGAGGCGTTCAATTGGGAAAACAATGTTTGGATCTTCACCGAATGCGCTGCGATCAAAATTTGCGCTGATATGTGACAGCACTAGATCATCAAACTGGGTGTCTCCGGGAATGAGCCGATAATCCAACGATCCGACAGTGAATGGGGGGTCTATGCGTCGGTGAAGACCTGCAGTAGAAACAATAGCTACCGTTGCCTCCTCAACAGACGGCGGCGTCACCCAGTCACCGGGACCTACCGCGGGCATGTCCTTCGCTCGTTTGAGAAGATGTTCTGCCTCAACCGGGTGGAGATCACTTAACCTGACCATCCCAGGATTCTAGATCGGGAATTACTGTCCCACACTGGTCCAGAGGTCTATGGATGCATGTCTTTAACTGCTTTACTTGACGACCATACTTGACCGTGAAATCCTTAATCTAGGCGTCCCAAGGTGGGTGACGCATCAAACTTGGGGGTCAGAGATGGCTTGGCATCTAGACGGCATGTATTACGAAAACTGTTCGTGCACAGCAACGTGCCCATGTACTTGGTCGAACATGGAGTTCCCAGCGACCACTGAACGTTGTAACGCAACCTTGGCATTCACTATCGACGACGGTGACATTGATGGCGTTGACGTGTCGGGTCACACCTTCGTAATGATGATCGACTCACCGCCCCTAATGTCGGAAGGTGGTTGGAACGTGGGCGTGATCGTTGACGATGGTGCCTCCCAAGATCAGGTAGAAGCGATCGGCGCGGTAGTAAGCGGTTCTTTAGGTGGACCGCCAGCCGCATTGGGCCCACTCCTAGCTAATTTTCTAGGTATCGAACAAATGCCCGTTTCGATCACGACCGAAAACGGTGAACATACGGTGACCTTCGGTGAATCGTCATACACGGGACGTCCACACGTAAATGGCTCTGGTGAAGTCGTTTCCCTAACCGGGGTAGACACCCACCCAGCTGGTCCAGATTTAGGAATGGCTCCCGTATCAACATCATCGATCTCCGCTATGGGTATCTCATTCGGAGGCGAGGGCTTAAGCGGCTTCGCTAATCCGTTCCGTTGGGCGGCTTAACTTCGCCGTCGGCACAGCCGGCTAAAAGTTCGAAATTATCTACGACGGTCATCCACACCATCACTGCATGTTGTTGGGCGATAACCATTCTCTGGGCTATCCGCATGGACATGGGACTTTGGGGGATGCCAGGCACGATGGGCATGTCATTCGTTTCATTCCTCATCATGTGGACCCTGATGATGGCTGCAATGATGCTGTCGTCAATAGCGCCTCTAGCAGCCCTCTACGAGCGAACCGTAACCAGCAATCGGGGTCCACGTCTTTCCGCTCTCGGAGGCGGATATGTGATGGCTTGGGGGGCGACAGGGGTGGCTGCCTTTGTCATAGCTGACGTCTTTGGAGATATCGCAGCGGATCGGCCAACGCTCGCGCAGTGGGTAGCAGTAGCGTGTTTCTGTGCCGCTGGTCTATACCAGCTCACGCCACTGAAGATGCGATGCCTCGATCACTGTCGCAGTCCATTAGGTCATCTCATGCAATTCATCGGATTTCGTGGACCACTTCGCGACCTTCGAGCCGGGGTTCATCACGGCCTGTTCTGCCTAGGTTGTTGCTGGGCGCTTATGTTGATGATGGTGGCGTTCGGGGTGATGAACATGGCTGCGATGATCGGACTAGCGCTCGTGATAGCAATCGAAAAGCACTGGCGACATGGCGAAAGATTCGCCCGGGTAGTGGGCTTCATAGCCATTGTTTGGGCACTTGCAATCATCATCGATCCCAGCGCAGCTCCGGGACTTGATCCTGATGCGGTAATGAACATGGACGGTGACATGAACATGGACGGTGACATGGACACCGACATGACAAACAAATAAAGCCGGTTGCGAAAACGAGAAAGGTCCGGCCATAAAGGCCGGACCCTTTTACTTGGTGGCGGGGGTTGGATTTGAACCAACGACCTTCGGGTTATGAGCCCGACGAGCTACCATACTGCTCCACCCCGCGGCGAAGGGTCATCAGTATGGCGGTTCTAGGCAACGAACTGCAACTTTGCGGCGCGAACAAGAAGAATTGATCGCGATTATTAAATTAACGATCAAGCCAGTCTTCGAGCTCCATGAGGGTCTCATCAATCGAATTTATTTGGGCAGCGACACCGCTTCCCACTGTCAGAACTTCGGCTGAACTTGTACCCGGCACATCAATATTCCCTGACGGGGTCGTGGAAAACAACGTCAAAACTAAAAACGAGATGAGGCCCAAGCCTAAAGCGACCCAAATTGGCATGTCGTAGCCACCCGAGACATCAATCATTCGTCCTGCAATAGGCGGACCCAATAACGCTCCCAAACCACAAGCCGTGTACAACAGGCCCATTAGGGAACCTAGTCCTACTACACCGAATACGTCAGCAAGTACGAGTGGACTGACAGCAACGAAAGATCCATACCCAACCCCCATGATGAGCATGAACACAACCAGAGTCGCAAATGACGAACCTGCTAGAAGCCACGTAACGAAAGCTATTGGGCAAAGTGCAAAACCAAAGCGCAAGATACGAAACGTCCCGAACCGGTTGGTAAGCCAACTGAACCCAACTCTAGAAAGGACACTGGAGCCGCCTAGCAAACCGACAAGAGTTGCTGCCGCCACAGGAGAAATTCCGCGCTCTTTCGCATACGGAACAGCAAAAACGAAGGGAATGAACAGGGCAGTGGCATAACAGAAAGCAGCGATCCAAAGCTTTCGAAACGTCGGAGATCCAAATGCCTCCTTCATACGCGATGGTGCTGCACCAGCCTCTCCAGGTGCTCGTGCCATCATAAAAACGCCGATGACAAGAATTAGTGATCCTCCGACTGCAAAAATTCGATACGTGCTTCTCCACCCGTACAGGTCAATCAACCGCGCCGCTAACGGGTTCATAATCAGCGTGCCAACTCCGATACCGGCTACCGAAATACCCACCGCTGTTGCACGTGATTTTTCAAACCATCCTCCAACATGAGCAACCATCGGAATATATGCGCAGGCTCCTGCAATACCAGCTCCAACCCCGAAGGTGAGATAGCCCACGCCAATCGAGTCAACGTAGCTCGTGGCCCAAAGCCCAATAAACAAGGCAATCGCTCCCGCAGCAAGCACCGGTCGAGGGCCATAACGGTCTGAGAGTCGGCTTGTCACCAAACTCAACCAAAAGAACGAGAATGTGGTCAGGCCGAAAATAATTGCAGTAGAGCCTTTCCCCGTTCCAAAATCGTCAGCCATCGATTGGAAAAACGCACCAAAGCTATAGACCGTGCCTAACGCCACAGCAGACGAAAAAAAGGTCGCGACGACAGTCAGCCAACCACGTGGAGAATCAATTAGGTGTCGCTCGTTCATAGAACCCTACTTGGCTGACTTTTTAACTTTACTCGGTGTTGATAACTCGAAAGCCTTCAGCGAGAAGACCTGGTTCCATCCGTGCGCTAGCGGCGACGCCTGCAGCCCACTCTCGCAACAATTCTTCTAAGTCTTCGATGCGGTCTGTTTGACTCGAATGACAACGTAAAGCCGCAACTTTTTTTTCAAATGTCGCAGTGATATCCACGTGCATCATTGTTCCCTCAGATGCAGCCATCCACATCATCCAAACTTCACTAACTGTGTGTGGTTCATGGCCTTCAGCTAAGAGTTCTGGGTGAGACCGTGGGTTTCGTGAGTCAGGGTAGACAGCAGCCATAGTTGCCCAAGCGGTAGCAAGATGGTCTGGGTGAGCTCCATAGATCCGATCCCAGTTGGCACTAGTTGGCTGCGTCACCACGACATCAGGCCTCACCAATCGTATGACGCGTGATATGTCGCGTCGTAGAGACAGGTTATTTTCTACTCGGCCGTCTGGGTGGTTCAACCAATGTAGGTCTTCCACACCCACCGCCAACCCTGCAGCCATTTGCTCGCTCTGACGCAAGGTTGCTAACTCGTCACTAGTTCGAGTTAGGTCGTCATCCCCCGCATCTCCGTTGGTCACCAAACAGTAGGAAACGTGAGAGCCTGCGCTAATTAGCGCCGCCATCGTGCCCGCTGTTCCAAAATCAACGTCATCAGGGTGAGCAACAACGACAAGCACCCTTGGTGGCGCCGTTTTGTCGCCTTTAGCTGTTGAGATTGTTCCAAGCACAGCGTTATGCAGCGTCGGCGTCATCTCGAACTGGGGACTGAGTAAGCATTTTTTGAGCCTTTGAGATATATCCAGCAGCGGCTTCTACCCATCGCTGATATCCAGCTAAATCACCTGCGCGCAACGCGGCGTCAGCTCGATCAAACGCTTCTCGCGACAGGGCCAACAACTCTTCTACCGAACTTTCATCAGAGTCGCTGCCTGTATCAGAATCGCTGTCTTCATCAGGTTCAGTCGTGTCAGAAGAATCCTCTTCGCCTGACCCTGTGTCATCGAGACCGGGCAGAGCAGCTCCTGACTGGAGATCAATATTGAGTCCAGGGACCGCACTGGCTAGCGCTGCTTCGAAGCTGTCTGCAATGACGACTTCTGGGCCCACACCGACAATGACTAATTGCAGTTCAGGGACCGCAGTGGTTCCGGTGGCTTCTATATAGAGCGGTCGAACATATAGCAGTGAATTCTCAACCGGAATCAACAACAGGTTGCCTGGCACCACAGTCGATCCGTTCTGGTTCAAAAGAGTTACTCGTTCTGAGATCTCTTCTTCTGTCTGAATATTCGAATTAAACAGAGCTGGTCCATCCACCGGAGTTGAAGCACGAATCTCGTAAACTTCTATCTCGCCATACCGTTCCGGGTCATTGTGGACGACCATGAACCCTTCCAGGTTCTTACGTGAGTCATCATCCGAGAATGGAACGAAAGGCCTGAAGATAACGAATGATTCATCATCATCTCCTGGTAGCCGCATCAATAAATACTGCGGGGCGATCCGTACCTCCGCACTACTGATGATGTTGCCCGATGCATCTATGACTGATTCGACGGCTGTTTGTCCGATCGAATTTCCTGGGTCTTGCGCAACACTCCAAGCCCCTGCCGCATCATAGAACTCCGATGCTTCAGTTATCCGATAACGACCCCACATATCAGTTTGCATTCGGAACAGATCTTCTGGGTACCGAAAGTGTTCTACAAGTTCATTTGGAGGTGGTTCGTCAGTAAACAAATTAGGGAATTGTTTGCGATAGGACTGCGCAATGGGGTCTTCCTCATCGATGATGTAGAAGTTGGGGGTTCCGTCATAAGCGTCTATAACCACTTTTACCGAATTTCGAACATAATTTGCTTCGGTGCGCAGGTCACCTGACCTGACAGCGCGAGGATTAACTCGTTGCGCATATGGAAACATCTCGGTAGAGGTATATGCGTCGAGAATCCACATCACTTTGCCATCAATAATCGCTGGATATGGGTCTCGGTCGAACTTCAAGAATGGAGCAAGTGTTTTCGCTCGATCAACTACATCTCTCTTGTAGAGGATGCGGCTTTCGGAACCAAGTTCACCAGAGACAACTAAGTTTGGCTCTGCAAATTTTAGAGCAAAAGCAAGTTTTCTCGGAAGTGAATCAATATCTACTCCGTCAGCTCCGTTGTAGCGAGTTACTTCAGTTTTGTCATCATTGTCTTGGAAGTCGACCTCGTCACGAGCTGCACCAACGATGGCGTATCCATCCAGGCCCTCACCTATATAGAGGCCTGGCATATCAACATCTAAAGACTCAGCACCCGGATTTGCAGTTACCGGTATGTCAGCGAGCGCGTAGTCGGGCCGACCATTCGCATCGATAGCGTTCGCAGGCGCTGCGGCAATCCCATATCCGTGGGTAAAAGCTATATGTTCAGATTCCCATGAGTTGTTGGGTAAGTCCGTTTGTTTCAACTCTCTTGCGGCTAAAACAACCTGAGTTGTTCGTCCATCGATTTCGTATCGATCGACATCTATGTCGCGAAAGTCATAAAAGCTCTTAATACCCTGAGTTTGTTGGAAGGTATCTCGCATGACCGCCGGGTCTAAGAGCCGCACGTTACGAACGGTTGCAAGATTCTCTTCTATTTCACTTGCGGTGAGAGTGGGTACGTAATCGAAGTTGCGGGGCATCACCTTGTCGAGACCCATAGCTATGCGGGTCATCTCGATATTACGTTCGATGTAAGGCGCTTCTTTTGTTGATTCTGATGGCTCCACTTGAAAGCGTTGGACCAATGCGGGGTAGATCGTGCCAGCGAGGCTGGCGACCAATGCCCAAAGGCCAACGGCGATAATGGGGTAAGTAAACCCTCGACGCCATATGTTAAAGATAAGCAACCCGAAGCAAAAGACGCTAACGATCATGAGTAGCTGAAGCGCCGGCAATTGTGCTTTTACGTCGGTGTAGGTAGCTCCTGTGACAAAGCCTCGTTCCGAAAGCGTTAGTTCATACCGGTCCAAGTAGTAACCAGCCCCTTTTACCAACGCCAGCAGCCCAAGAAGAAGCGACAAGTGCGCTTTCACTTGTGGGGTAACTCGAGATCCGGCTTGACCTTGCAGACGAATACCGCCGTTGAGGTAATGCTGGATAGTTGTGACGACAAAAATCACAATTATTGCGGCAAACGCCCAACTGACGACGAATGTCAAGAACGGAAGCTGGAAAACGTAAAAGCCGACGTCAATACCGAACTGTTGGTCAACGATTCCAAAATCGACTCGGTTGGTAAAGAACAACCAACTTTGCCACTGAGAAGAGACTCCTGCGCCAACGAGGAGGGCGAACAAGAGTGAGATAGAACTCCTAATGAGGACAGTTCGGGAGGAAGTAAATTGTTGCCATCTCCGAGAAAGTTCGTCTTCTGGCCCAGGTGGTCGGACCTTTGGCGCAAGACGATCTGCTATGTACAAGTTCATCCAGAGCAATACGAAAAATGTTGCAGTGAACAAAAGACCAAGGCCGATCTTTGCCCAAAGCACCGAAGTCCATACTGATGACAACGAAAGGCTGTCGAACCATAGATATTCGGTCCAGAAGCCGGCAAGGCCTCTGATCGAGGTGAAGAACAGAAAAATGGCTAGGCCTCCGAAGCCGAGTAGCACTCGCCCTCGGCTGGTTCGGCGTCGGCGTGATTTCATTTGCTCAGGAGGTTGCATATACCTGGAATCTTACTGGCGTTCGGGCACGACCAGGCTTCGACATCCGGGACCGACTGGCGGAAGCAGATGGCCTGATGGGAACTCTTCACCTTTTGCGCGGCCTGAGGCCAATCCATTGGTGTGGCAAGCGTCGCCGCAGCAACCATCGGCCGGTAGTTCCCACGTTATTTGGGCATCCTGCGGGATTGCCACATACAGCCCTAGGGCAAAGGCTTCCGCAATGGCGTCGGTGGCAATCAGGTCCACCGCAGATTTTTTCCACGCCCGGTATACAGCTCGAAGTCGAACCTCGAGAGCAACATCATCATCTAAATGGGCCTCAAGTCGATCACGTAACCAATCCCCCATGGTTTTAGCAACTTTGCTCGGTATACCGTCAACATTGATTTGTATTCCACCCGCCCCAAATTTTGCTGCGGCAGCCACGAAAGGGGTGAAACCTTCGACCAGCTCATCATCCATTGTTTTGGGGACCAAGCGTGACATCTCGTAGGTATTTGGTGAAGAAGCTCTTAGCTCCGGCAGAAGGCTCTCAAGTCGGATTGCAAGGTTTCTTTTCAGTTGTCCGACGGCGGAGCGGGAAAGCTCGGTCACTGTGCTTCGAAGGCGGTCATGATGATCAAGGATTGTTTCTGCTTCGCCATGTAGCGAGTCATAAGGAGATGGCGCAGAGATGGGGATTTCACCCGTGCGGATGAGGACTTCTTTCGCCCATTCGACATCATCAAGTTGAGGTGGGCCGAGGCGAGCGAACAGTTCGTCGATGACGGCCCTTCTCGGAGCGGGAGCGGCGCTGGGGAACGGCACAATCTCGTGTGCTCCCGTTCGATCATCTCCTCCATATAGGTCCGGGGAGGTTTCAGGATCGAATTCGTCCAAAGAGTCTTGGCGTTGAATAGTGAGGCGGTGGGATTGCAAGTCGATAACCGTCCCCGGACCTACTGAAGTTGTCGGCGGGTCTTGATCCTCTTCGGTCGATTGGGGTGAACTGGCAACTACTTTCTGGGCTGCTCGCTCCTCAGCAAGTTCCCTTTTCAGTCGATGTAATTCGCTTCCAACATCTCCTAGGAAGGATCTGACCTCTTCGATGGAGTAGCCGCGAAAAACGTGAGCGAATTCAGCGTGCGCTACCGCATCTGGATCAATTCCAAACGCCCCTTCGGCGTACTGAACCATGCTGTTCGAGAGTACCGATCGATCTAAGCTGTGCGCGGATGGTCGGTCGGAGCCCAATTTTTTTACTGACCAACAAACTCGATTCCCGTTAGGTCTCCACCTATAGAGCGAAGTTCGGATAATGCCTGGTCGAGTGTCTCGACACCAATAACTTCAATCATGTCGCCGAGCACGGCTTTTGCCTCATCCACCTGCGCGGCGGGGACGAAAAATATATCTGCCCCATTTCGCATCACAGCATGGCTTTTCTGCTCAACACCACCAACTGCACCAATATTTCCCAATGGGTCGACGGTACCGGTCGCTACTACTGTCAAACCTCCAAGGAGCTCTCCGGGAAGCATTCGCTCCAACAGGGCCAAAGTCAGGCTGAGCCCAGCCGAAGGTCCTCCTACGCGTTCAACTTGGAAATCAATGGTGAAAGGTAATTCGTCCATTTCGACATAGGTGCTGATTGAAACTCCTAGAAATGCATTTCCATTTCGCTCTGAAAGTGTCACTGTCTCTTCGCGAGTCGTTCCGTCTATCTGAAGAACGGAAAACGAAAAACTATCGCCTGGTGATTTGTTGCGCACCAGTTCGCCTAAATCACGCGACGTCTTTATCTCAATGTTTTCTGCCTGGATAATGACATCACCGCGATCCACGGTTCGAAAAGCTGGAGTGTCTGGGACTATCTGTATTACTAACGCTCCTGCTTCTGAGATCACGTCGTAGCCGATTCGTTCTAGGGCTACCCGGGCAGCGATATCGAGGCTTCGTGCCATTTGTTCCTGGCCAAGGGTGCGGTTTTGTTCAACGGTCCTGTCGCCTAAAATTTCGTGTCGCTCTGAAATTTTTATTGAGTCGTCGAGCCAGCCTCCAACCAGTTCAAGTATCGAAGGTTGAAGATTAGATTTCACGGTGACCATCTCAATTTGGCCTTCAGCGTTGAAGCTGTTTGCGGGATCTACTTGCAACATCGGACCGATTTCTCTCGTTGCTCCAGGGCTTGTCAAAACTTTCGATGTAACAGAGATGCGGTCAAGCGCTATAACTATTAGCAACCCTGCAGTCAAAACGGCTGCAATGACCACAGCCCAAACAGGAGCTCGACGGTTAATCAATGCTGGGTCCCGCAGAGGAGAACTATTCTCATTGATGGTCGACTCGGACATTGGTTATAAGCGTGCCACGATGTACCCGTGTAACGGCACGCGGCTTGGATGAATTTAATGAACGATATGCAACCTGACCCAAAATTGACGGCACCTGTGGAGGCAGTCCCGCTCTCAGATTCATTACCCGAAAGTTTCGTTGATCTTGATCAGGCCTTAGCTTCGCCACGCTCGTCTAATTTGAATGATCCGCGCCGGATTTTGCCTTCTCAGGAATATAAACCGGCCTCTGTATGGAAAAAGTTTGTCGCCCTTTTAGGCCTGGGTGCCTTCTCTATTTTAGGCGGTTTAGTAATTACGTTGATTGTTGGACTCTTAGCAATCGCAGCAGCGTTGATTTTGCAGACAGCGATTAGTTGAGCAAGAACAATCTGGGGTTGTAGCGCTGAGATGCTGCAGTAGCTGATCATCTCGGGGATGAAGATAAATCTTAAGCCTTTGTGAGTGCGGCTGATGTTGCTATTCGATGCGCAGCCCTAGGAGCTTTCGAAGCTGGGTCCGTGAGGGTCGAAAAGCAGTTTGGATTGTCCTTTAGCGGTTATCGGTGACAGAACGCAGATCCGGCGGCTCGCTTTTCTGGCTCTTCTCATTTTGATGAGCCGTAAACACACGTAGCTCGTAGCACTGCGTTAACTCACCGAGAACAACAAATTCATGCTGCCACAGGACATCTTTTCGATGTCATATGGGACTTTCTAGTCAGCTATTTCAGTTGCAAGTGCCAACACGTTTTGGGAACGCAGTGTTTGCTCGAGCTTCCACCCTCGCTCGTCTGAGCCGTCGTCATCGTTTACTTTGACTCGAACATTCATGGTCCTCGGGAGCGGCGGTTCTTCGAGCGACATATCTATTTCTTCGGCTAAGCCAAACATTTGAATACGAGTGTGTGTTTGACCAGCATCAAATAAAGATGCACGTCTAAGGTCACCACGTTGTACGGCTCTTTCCAAGAGTTGGTGTAGTCGTATTTGGGAGACATAGCCATCACGCGTTCTTGTGTCGGCCTTGGCATCTTGAGCATGGCGCAGCATCGCTGCTAAAAATGGTCGCATCCCGGTTGCTGAGTCAACATCCCAAGATGGGCCCGAGTCGATGTAGGAGAATTTGAGATCGCTTCGCTCAATTACCGGGTCGGTTAAGCCGGCGAGACGGTAAACAATTCGGTTAGCTGGCAGTGAACTGATCAGTTTTTCTTGAAATTCTTCTGACACTTCGGCGAGAACGTGTTCGCAAGCAGCAGCTGATACCGCGGAGGTGAGGTCTTCTTCTATTCCAATGAGAGTGACGAATTCTGCCGCAGCAATCAAAGCTGCTTGAGGTGTGGACCTTCTAAGCCCCACGCCGAGTGGTGAGCCATCAGTGATAACGCACCATTTGGACAAGGGGGCGTTTTCGAAAAGCGCTAGGACCACAGCTTCGATTGGGGGGCTGTGGGTTAAAAACCTGGTATCGGATTCCCAGTCCAATGTTGATGTAGGTACTACACCAAGCACTTTGCCTTCAACAAGAAAAGGGTGAACGGCTCCAAGTGCGGTCTCATTTATAAATGCTAAGGAAAGGACCTTGTCTAGTAATTCGGGCGCAGACTCTTCCGCCAGTCCGGGGTTACCGCTGTGATCGATGACGTTTAGTTCGACGGCGTATCTCCCACCTATTCCTCCTAGCGCGTTGACGTCTGACCAATAAGCGGAAACTCCCGTCAACCGTGCTCGGTCTAGTGACGCGCCTTGCCCAGTCAAATTTGCGATAACTCCGAGCCTGATGATGTCTCCATCAAAGCCAACTGATCGTTCAACCGACAGCGGTTGTTGATCTTCGATATCGGAGAGATTCTCGCCTTGATCTGAACAGCTAAACGCTAATAAACACAAGACAATAAGAGACATCAGCCGATATTTCGGTGGCGTACTCAAAGCCACGCGACAGTTATCAACGGTTGCCATAAGTATTGAAGGTTGCCGAGAGTGATTCGAAATCATCAAGCGCACGACCTGCGCCCAGAACTACAGCTTCCATTGGCGTTCGCACAGTTCGTACGGGCACGCGGGCATCATTTTCTATTCGTTGAGCAAGCCCTTTTAACAAACCTCCGCCTCCAACTAGATGGACGCCGTGAACCAATAAATCCTGAGAGAGCTCTGGTGGTGCCTGGCTGAGACAATCAACAACCGAGTCGACTACTGCTTGCACCGGCTCATCGAGCGCCGAACGGACTTGATCGGGGGTCAATATGAATGTGCGCGGCAACCCAGTGGTGAGATCTCGTCCCTTTACTTCAGCATCAAATTCATCGTCGACTGCCCACGCCGATCCTATTTGAACTTTAATTTCTTCAGCTGTTCGTTCGCCGATAGCGACACCATGAACACGTCTGGCGTGGCTCTGTAACGCTGAGTCGAAATCGAACGAGCCGACCCTTATAGCTTTCAGCGAAACGATCCCTCCCATCGAGACCATCGCAGTTTCTGCAGTTCCGCCACCCACGTCGATAACCATATTTCCTATCGGCTCGTGAATCGGCAAACCAGACCCAATCGCAGCAGCCATTGGTTGGTCAATGAGGCGAACGTCACTAGCTCCCGCTCGGCGCGCAGCATCGGTCACTGCCCGTCGTTCAACTGGGGTGATGACTGAAGGAACACATACCACGACCCGGGTCTTTCCGAACCGGCCGACACCAACCTGTTGAAGAATCAACCTGATCATCCGTTGTGTCGTATCGAAGTCGGTGATGGCACCTTTTCGTAATGGTCGGATAGCGACGATGTAGGACGGAGTTCTTCCGATCATTTGCCATGCTTCACGACCAACCGCCAATACGTCGCCGGTGCGTTCATTCATAGCTATTACTGACGGCTCGTTAAGAACGATGCCGCGTCCACGTTCGTACACCAACGTGTTAGCGGTGCCGAGGTCGATCGCTAGGTCACGTGCCAGCGGAATTCCCTCCCTCACCGGTTAAGGAGTCGTCGCCTGTTGGTCCAATCACTTGATCTTTATCGGGCGCTAACGCGTCGAGTCGTTTTTGAAATGCGTTAATACTCGAATCCCATGGTGTCCGTTTTCGACTTCCAATCATAAGAAACAGTGAACCAACAAGAGTGATGGCTACCGCTAAGCCGAGAAAAGCGATTGGCGTCACAATGATCTTTCTGGATTTTGTTCGGTCGACGGGACGTCTCGGATGTCTTGGGCTGCCAGGCCCCAATCTTCGCCGTCTCTCCAAACTTCTCTTTTCCAGATTGGAACGGTCGCTTTTAAGGTATCGATACCGAATCTGGCAGCTTCGAATGCTTCCGGACGGTGCGGTGATGACACAGCTACCACCACTGAGCTTTCACCGATTTCGAGGGGGCCAGTTCGATGGGCTATTACAACCTTCAAAATATCGGGCCATAGGTTACGCATTTCCTCAACTATGGCTTCCAAGCGCG
>ERZ802819.1379-NODE-1379-length-15135-cov-9.88103_pt1 | contig 15135 bp, 13 predicted proteins | sample MGYA00345647_ERZ802819 | MGnify/ENA primary metagenome ERZ802819 (study PRJEB30503, sample SAMEA104212355) | marine metagenome | biome: Westerlies Biome; feature: [SRF] surface water layer (ENVO:00010504) within the epipelagic zone...; material: water... | reverse complement strand
TAAACGCGAATGCGGACAAGGCAACGCCATACCGCTTTTCCCAAACGACCCAGCACAAAAAGCACACACGTCCCGCGTTGCCCGCTATCAATGGAGCGATAACTTTAAAGCGCCCTACCTCAATAGGCAATTTGCCCCTAGCAGTTTAGCGGATCACATCTCGATCAACTCAATCACGATAGTGCCAGCTTTTAGCTGGCCTCTAGACCGAGTCCAGCAAAACAACCTTGGATGTCTTCTTTCGAGAGATCGCGGGCAATGATTACGATCTTTGTTCTTCTGTCTTCACTCGGCCATCGCTCGAGAATTTCCGGCGGATGGAACACATGCTGAACGCCGTGAATGACAATCGGTCGATCCATGCCGGCAACATTAATGATGCCTTTAACCCGCAAAAGGTCCGCACCCCGAAACTCCATCAGCATGGTCAAACAAGATTCGAAAAGCACCGCATCGACCGGCTGCTCAAACGTTATACAACTTGCTTCGATTTGACCGTGCCGATTTAAGTCGTGCGCATGCCCATGACGGCCATCATTAACCGCGGACGCCGCTAATTCTCCTGCAAGCCATGTCTCAACATCGGTTGTTTTACCGTCAACCGAATAGACGCCGTTGCTAAAAAACCAGTCCGCAGACGCCGCGCCGTCGATGATTCGACTAACTGGGGCAGAAGGTGCAAGTCTTTGCAACATCTCATCTAACTCTGGGTTAGTCGCATCAAGCAAATCTACCTTAGTTAACAAAATGCGATCGGCGACCGCGACCTGTTTCACCGCTTCAAAATGCCGATCTAATGTTTGAACGCCATTGACTGCATCTACTGCCGTTACTACGGACGCCAGAGCATATTGTTGTGAGACTTTTTCGTCGCCTAGGATTGTCTGCAATATTGGTGCTGGGTCAGCAATACCAGTGGTCTCTATGATGACCCGATCAAACCAGCGTGAACCACCACGCGCATAACGCCACGGCGCCTCGCTCAGCGTCTGAACCAAGTCCGCACGAATAGTGCAACAAATACAGCCGCTCTCTACCGCAACCAACGTGTCATCATCGATGGGCGCCAGCAACTCATGATCTAAGCCCACCTCGCCAAACTCGTTGACTAAGACAAGCGTCCGATTAAGCACCCCAAGCTCAGCTAGATAGCGTAGTACCGTCGTCTTCCCGCTGCCTAGAAAACCTGTAAGGACGGTAATTGGGATAGCTGATTTCGACATAGTAGTGTTCGCGATGATCCTAGAATGGCTATTTAGCTGATCTTATCCATTTTTACGACCACTCGATCCTCAGTGGTAAGCGGCGATCTATGCACCACGCCACCATGGACTGACATACTACGAGCGCCATAGAAGAACCCGACACTATTCGATGACATTTGCTGAATCTTTCGAGCGTCTACATTTTGGTTGATTGCAGAGTCATCACCGCGTACGACGTCACCGGCGTGCAGCCACTGGGTACCCGGACCATACAGAGTAGCGATCAAGCGTAATGGGATGTTATCTATATGAAAACGGGGGCACGTGGGCTGACGCGAGTGGTTTAAACTCAACTGTATCGCCGTTGCACGGCTGCGGCGCGAAAATTCTTTCACCCAATAATCGATCCAACCGCAAAAATCGGTAAACGCGTCAAGGTCAGAAATAGCCGCAAAACCACTGTCGCAACTTTGAAAATTACCCCCTAAAACAGCACACTCTGCCTCCAGAGTTTTCTCAAGGCGCCGCTGGTCGACAAGTTGCCGGGCAAACTCTTCAACTAGCGCGGGGACCGTATTCTTCAGCTCTATCAGATTATGAGGTTTCAATGTAATGACTTCTAAAATACTTGCATCGATTTGTTATCTTGTAACATTTTACACCACGCGCTGGGCAAATCCGACACCAACATAACGCGAAAAAGGAACGTACATGGCCACACTGACTTTTATGACCCACACAATCTTTGACCATGGCGCCAGTGCTCAGTTGGGCCAAGTTCTAGCTCAACACGGTATTCGCCGACCGCTACTCTGCACAGACCGGGGGCTCGTCAGTCTTGGCATGGTCGATGATTTGGCCGGCGGGCTGGGCAATGATGCTGCCCTGACCATATTCGATGGCACGCCCGAAAATCCTACTCAAATGGCGGTCGAGGAGGCAGTGGCAAGGTATAAAGACGCGGACTGCGACGGCGTGGTTGCTCTGGGTGGTGGCTCATCCATGGATCTGGCCAAGGCAGTGGCACTCGCGGTGACCCATGAAGGTGACTTAATTGAGTACACGGCAGGGCTCGGCGGCGCCAGCAAAATCAGCGAAGTCGCGCCGCTTGTCGCCATACCTACAACCTCAGGCACCGGCAGTGAGGTATCTAGTGGGGCGGTCATTATCATGAACAATGGCGAGAAACTGATTCTCGCGAGCCGCGAGTTAGTTCCACGCACTGCGATTTGCGACCCAGCTCTGACATTAGGATTACCGCCTCACCTTACCGCGGCAACTGGCATGGACGCGATGACTCACTGCGTCGAGGCGTTACTATCACCACAAATCAACCCACCCGCCGAGGCGGTGGCCTGCGATGGCATTGAACGCGGCATACGAGAAGGAAATCTACTCAAAGCGGTGCAAGATGGCAGCGACGAGGACGCACGCTGGCATATGATGATGGCCGCAACAGAAGGCGCTATGGCCTTTAGCAAGGGCTTAGGCAGCGTTCATTCTATGAGCCACGCCTGCGGTGCAGATCAATCTCTAAGACTGCATCACGGCACTCTAAACGCAGTGCTTCTGCCGACGATCCTAGACTTCAACCGCGACCACGTCGGTGACAAATACAGTAGGCTAAATGCGGCCATGGGCACCGGTGGAGGGACAGATCCAGCTGACTACATACGCAACTTAAACGCGGAGCTGGGACTTCCCGCTAACTTATCTGAAATGGGCGTGCAGTCGGAGTCGATTCCAGCGCTAGCGGTGCATGCGGCTAAGGATGTCTGCACGTTCACCAATCCTCGGCCCTGTTCAGCGGCAGAGTATGAGGAGTTATTCGAAAAAGCTCTTGCTTAAAAGTCTTTGAAGGAACAGCGCTGCTTTCCTGCGGCGCTTACTTTGCTAATCGATCGCTACCGCACTAATCGTAGGGCTCAATGATCGTGGCACTCACTGAATATGATGCGGTTGCCAAATCTTCCTCCACTCGACTGGCGGATATTCTGCCCTCAATCCATACCGGCTGCCAAATTTCCCCCATCTCATACCCAGGCTCATAAACCGCATAGATGGTTTGGTTCGGCGGCGGTGGAGGCTCGTGATAGCAAGCACCAAAGTACGGCACCAAAAGAAAACGTGTCACCACCTCGGTCTCTTTGTATTCCAACGGCACCATAAATCCAGGAATGCGGACGTCCTCTTCGGTAAGGTCTGTGCGCACACGCTCACCCCAGTTCAATCCGTCGTCTAAGTCCAGACTGTCATCGAACGGGGGTAACAAGTCCTGCCAAGATAGCATCTTTGCATCGCCCATTACGGCATGCGGCGACAACAAAAGATTACTAATTAACAAGACCTTGGCGAAGAACACGAGCTTATGCATTGTGGGTGCCCCAAAAAGTGTTAAATTGTATCATTGTTGGCTTTACGAGCAGATCTTCTATTGGCAACCCAAGAAAATACAGCAGCAGCGATTGATATCAAAGACCTCGTTTTTCGCTTCGGTGCTGATATGGCACCGGTTCTAACCATCCCTGCATGGAGCGTCGAACCTAATCAGCGGGTTTTTCTGCAAGGCAATTCCGGTAGTGGCAAGTCCACGCTGCTGGGGCTACTTGCTGGACTTCGCACGCCGACAGCAGGCGCGGTGAGCATTCTTGATACCCAAATCTCAACACTCAGCGGTCGTAAAAGAGACGCTTTTCGGGCTAAGAATATCGGCGTGGTTTTTCAGCAATTCAACCTAATCCCCTTTTTGTCGGTATTAGATAACGTGCTGTTGGCGGCCGAGTTTGGGAGTCGTTCCTCTAAAGCCCTAAAAACCCGCGCATTGGAGCTTCTTGAACGGGTTAATCTAGAGAGCAGTTTATATTCCCGCAAAGCGGAAAATCTAAGCATCGGCCAACAACAGCGCGTAGCCATTGTTCGCGCACTGATAAACTCGCCCGCTCTGTTGCTAGTAGACGAGCCCACCTCAGCTCTGGATGATGCCAACAAGGATTCGTTTTTAACCCTACTCAACGAAGTGCTCGATGATACGAACTGCGCAATGGTGTTTGTTAGCCACGATCCATCGATCGGCAAGATGTTTAAACACCGTGTTGCACTTAATGATTTGAATCAACCAGTGGGTACGAACTGATGAGCACATTGCGTGCATTACTTGGTGTGGCCTATCAAAGTCTGCTGTATCGGCTTAGCGGAGTAGCGCTCGCTATTACAGCAGTAGCCATCAGTGTTTTTGTACTGCTTAGTGTAGAGCATGTGCGCCACGAAGCCCGTTCCAGTTTCGCAAGCACTGTTTCCAACGTTGATCTCATAGTTGGCGCGAGAACCGGAGAAATCAATCTTCTACTTTTGTCTATTTTTCGTATCGGTAATCCAACCGCTAACATTTCATGGGAATCGGTTGAAAAGATAAGCGAACAGAGAAATGTCGAATGGGTCGTACCCATATCACTTGGCGATTCACACAAAAATTACCGCGTAGTAGGAACCTCTGCCGAATTCTTCGACCGTTACAAGTACGGTCAAAACAAACCCTTAGTCTTCAAAGACGGCCAGCGCTTTAATACTACGCTGGATGTAGTCATTGGCTCGCGCGTTGCAACAGAGCTGGCTTATGGCCTAGGCGACAAGCTTGTCTTAAGCCATGGTATGGCAGACACCAGCTTTACTCATCACGATGAAGTGACCTTCGCCGTTAGCGGCGTCCTCGCGACAACCGGTACACCGGTGGACAATGCATTATTCGTCAGCTTAGACGCAATTGAGGCCATCCACGCGGACGAAGAGTCGGAGCATCATAGCGTGCACAACGAACAGGATGGACAGCACGAAGACGCTGACCACCATGACACTGGACACCATGACGAACATGGCGAACATGGCGAACATGCCCAGCATCACGACGCTGAACACCACGACGAACATGACGAACACACCCAGCATCACGACGCTGAACACCATGACGAACATGCCCAACATCACGACGCTGAACACCACGAAGAGCATGACAAAGATGAAAAGCACCACAGCGCCGAGCGGCAAGACCATGATCACGACCACCCACCGATCGGGACGGTAACAGCACTGCTAGTCGGGCTCGACTCAGCGGCGTTTACTCTACAGGTTCAGCGGGCGATTAATGAGTTCACTGACGAAGCGCTACTCGCGATCTTGCCCGGTTTCGCCTTAGCACAGTTATGGAGCCTCGTAGGTGGCGTGGAAAATATTCTACGGGGCATATCAATATTGGTGTTTATCTCCGCTTTGTTCGGGTTAAACGCAATGATGTTGGCGTCCATGCGAGAGCGAAAAAGAGAAATCGAAATTCTTCGCAGCATCGGTGCGCCCTCGGGCTTCATCGTTGCTTTATTGATTATCGAGTCGATGCTTATTGTTACTGTGGGCATCGTTCTGGCTGTTACTGGCCTCGTCGGCGCGATTGCTGTTGCAAACAACCTACTCGCGAGCGAACTGGGGATGGCGCTGTCTTTGCAGATATTTTATCCGTCTAGTTTCATCGCCCTAGGATTGATTTACCTGACCACTCTTATCTTAAGCTTATTTCCCGCTTGGAAAGCATACGCCGTAGCCCGATCTTACAGTTCAGGATGAAACCTTAAAAGCAGACCGATAATTAGAAATAAACCGATAACATCAACTATTGACGCATAATTTGAGGCAGACCATTGGATACCGAACTTATTTTACAACGAGCAGCCGAACACTGCGTTGCGCAAGGAGAGAAATTAACCCTTAAGCGACGTCAAGTGCTCACCTGCCTCATCCAGTTAGATAAGGCTATGTCGGCGTACGAGTTAGCGGACAATTGTAAGGAAACATTTGGAATCACACTCTTTCCCATGTCCGTTTATCGCATCTTAGAATTTCTTCAAACTGTCGGACTTGTGCATCGACTGAGAACCACAAATAAATTTATCGCGTGCGCGCATGTCGACAGCGATCATAGCCATGACGCGGCACAGTTTCTGGTATGCAAGGCCTGCGACCGCGTCGAAGAAATAGGAATTGCAAATCCGCTAAGCGAGGCGTTTGCGAATAGATTAGAGACTTTAGGTTTTCAGCTAATGAATAAGCAGGTAGAGCTCGAGTGCTTATGTAAGGACTGTGCCCTAACCGCATAGGGAGAATTCACATGGTAACAGGACTTCTAGATAGATTTTCGATCGGCCTCTCGGCCTTATGCCTTTTGCACTGCCTTGCAATACCGCTGCTCATCAGTGTGGCACCGGTCGTCGCCACGCTTGCATTCGCGGACGAAAGCTTCCACCTCGCTCTTATTGCTCTGGTGGTGCCAACAAGCGCGCTCGCTTTAGGCTTGGGTTGCCGCAAACATAGAGGCTTACGGGTTGTTGCCCTCGGTTTAGCTGGCCTTGTGCTGCTGGGCTCCGCTGCGTTCGCCGAAACCTTGGGTCTGGGTGAAGTTGGCGAAACCGCGTTAACTGTTTTAGGGGCACTTACCGTCGCATCGGCGCATTTAATCAACTACCGTGCTTGCCGCGCCATCGATTGCGAGCACGCTTAGCCTAAGCATCAAATATAAATGACCGAGTCTTAATACGCTGAGGGCGCTTGCGAACAGCGTACCGTTACACGACGTGCGTACCGACTATGCGGGTAATAGTCCCAGACCGCACGGTGCTGAGTGCAGCGGTTATCCCACATCACCAGTGTTTGCGGCGACCAACGCACTCGACACTGCCAACGCGGATTCCTCTCTATATGGGTACACAGCATCGCCAGAATGGCATCGCTCTCTGCTCGACCTAACCCTATGATTTTGCTCGTAAAACTTCCATTCACAAAGAGTATTGGCTTGCCTGTTTCGGGGTGCCGAGTCACCACCGGATGGACTGCGCGCGGATAACTTTGCTCAGGAGTTAATCGAACATTGTAGGCAGCCAGATCCTTGCGCCCATCATGCTCAGCTCGCATTCCTATCAACCAATGTTTAACAGACGACGAAAGCCCTTCGTAGGCTTCACACATGTTGGCAAATAACGTATCTCCACCGCCCTGTGGTGGCGGTTGCTCCACATAGAGCAGAGAGGCAAACGGCGGCACCGCATCACACGACACGTCTGAGTGCCAAGCCTCCCCATTAGTGTACTTTGACTCAGCGTGGGTGTTGATCATGAATAACTCAGGATCACCCTCAGCGCCCAAATGGCTATAGCGAGGATGAATATGCAAGGGCCCAAATTTCCTGGCGAACGCTTTCTGCTGTTCAGCGCTTATACTCTGGTTACGAAAAACGAGTACTTTATGCTGTGAGAACGCGCTTCTTATCAAGTCAATCTGCGACTGCGTAGATCGCGCTAAATCAACACCTGCGACCTCGGCACCAATGCTAGGGGTTAGCGGCATAAACCGGATGGCGTCCTCCATAACAATCTCGCTCTTTTATCTGCACACAAACCAAGCAACCACGACAACCCAAAACTCGACCTAAACCAACATCGCCGAAACTTGAGCACTGCTCACCCTACCTCGCACCACGTCGGCCAACTTCTCTGCGAGCATGATGGTCGGAGCATTTAAGTTGCCGTTTGTAATATGCGGAAAGATCGACGCATCCACTACTCGCAAGCAGTCGATGCCATTTACCCGACCAAGCACATCCACCACAGCGCCCTGATCACTACCCATACGACAGGTGCCACAGGGGTGATACGCGCTCTCTGCATGAGCGCGAATAAATTCATCTAACTGCGCATCGGTTTGGGCGTTGGGTCCGGGGCTAAGCTCATTGCCGGCTACGGCGGCCAAAGCAGGCTGAGAGAAAATACGTCGCGTGGCTCTAATGGCCTCGCGAAAAACCCGCCAATCTTCTCGATCGCTAAGATAATTGAACGCTATTCTCGGCGCGCACAAAGGATCAGCACTGCTCAGTGTCACTGCTCCGCGACTGCGCGGCAACATCGGTCCTACATGGGCTTGGAAACCGTGCTGTTGCGCTTTACTGCTGCCATCGTACGACATCGCTGCCGGCAAAAAGTGAAACTGAATATCTGGATAAGGCTGACTTGCGCAGCTGCGGATAAAACCTCCCGCTTCAAAGTGATTCGTCGCACCAAGCCCGGTTTGGTCATACAACCAACGCGCGCCAATCTTGAGACGCCCTATCCACCCAAGATCTTTATATAGTGACAACGGCTGGGTGCAAGCCTGCTGCACATAGACCTCGAGGTGATCCATCAAATTCTGTCCGACGTTTGGAGAATCTACGATGGCATCGATACCGAATCGGCGGAGCTGATCGGCATCACCAACGCCCGACAGCATCAGTAGCTGGGGAGAGTTGATCGCACCGGCCGAAACAATAACTTCTTGCAAGGCCTCAACACGCAGTCTTTGCCGGCGATGCTTCAATTCAACAGCACAGGCTGAACCCTGTTGGATATCGATTTTGGTAACCAGGCTTTTCTTTAGCACTCGTAAATTCGTCCGCGACGTGGGCAGATAGGCCCGCGCACTGGACTGTCGAATGCCATCAGCTACGGTCATTGGCAAAGGACCAAAGCCTTCCTGCTCGCCATCATTGAGGTCCGCACGATACGGATAGCCCGCCTGCTGAGCAGCGTCAATAAAATGAGCGTAAAGAGGGTTGGTCATTGTCCCGTTAGTGGTCGTCAACGGGCCATCAAATCCTCTAGCGAGTTCAGCAGCGCTCCCAGAACGCGATCCTTGAGCTTTCTTAAAGTAAGGTAATACCGCATCGTACCCCCACCCCTGTGCTCCCAACGCCTCCCATCGGGCAAAATCCTTTGCGTGCCCGCGGGCATAGACCATGCCATTGATGGACGAAGAGCCGCCCAAGCCTCGACCGCGAGGACAATCCAAGCGCCGATTATTCATATGAGGCTCCGGTTCACTACGATAGCCCCAATTCAACGACTTACTTTGCATGGGCAAGTAAAAAGCCGAGGGCATTTTGACAATCAAGCGTTGATCCGTGCCACCCGCCTCAATCAGTATTACCGAGCAGTTTTCGTCCTCTGACAATCGACTGGCGAGGACACACCCCGCCGAACCCGCACCGACAATCACATAATCAGCCGCCATAATTTTGGACTTCATAGGAACATGCTCTCGGGGCTTATTTCAATTCGGCTAGCGGGGCATAGTAAGGCGACATGTCTATACCAAACGCTTGATAGCGGGCTTCCACAGCGGCAAGGGTTCGAGACGTCCAATAACTATGCCCTGGCGGCGGGAACCCAAGCACACTACGCTGGTCCACCGTTGCTTGGGCAACTAGCTTCTCCATTAACTTATCGCGTCGGTACATGGACCAGCACCAGCCCGGATGTAATACGTTTAGCCAATCGCAGCCGATCTTAGTGAACGTCAGATTTTGCACCAACCGCAGAGCATTCGCTTTTACCGGCCGACCTCTGTGCCACGTGTCATGGCGATAAAATAGTACTGAACCAAACTTATATTCGGCCACTAATTCCCGCGCATACAAATGTTTTTCGCGGAAATCCGCCGCCTCGGGATTGTGTTCGGCCATATAGGCTTCGGCTTTATCGCGATCGTTTACATAATCCAAACCGGCAACACCCGGCGTTTGCACAATCGGCCATGGATAGGCAGGGTCACTCTGTCCGTCTCTTGGGACAACGGCCGTCGCCCCTTCACACTCGTCATAATCGTTCAGATAAATGATGATCTCTACCGCTTCCGGATTATCCCACTCCGGTGGATGCACCAGAGAGTGATTTGGGTAATCGCAGTGAATACGCTGATCAGTGTTATCCAACGCATCATCCGAATCGCCATTCCCGTATTTAGGCCAAAGGTCAGATTGAGTTAGGCGTAAATCACACGGGCCAACCCCCAAAAGATCTGCCACTGCTTGAAGCAAATGCGGATGTAGGGTGACCGCATTACACGCTGAAGATTCCGCTGGAAAGACAAATTTCTGACCGCTACCGAAATTATTGAAGTGCGTCGCCGCAGCGGTTCCCGGTGCTGGATAAAAGTCTAACGCATCACCCTGTAACGTTCGCAACAGGGCATCGGGCAATAAATCATGAACTAGAGTGAACCCCCTATCGCGCCAACTCTGTATCTGCGCGCCGCCTAGACGATGCTCGACTACGGCTTCTGAATGCGCAAAATTCCCAGCGGACTTACCCATTACTCCCTCCTGGTAACGCTACCGGATAGCATAATCGAAAAACATACGAACAATCCGCTGCTAATAACTCTATAACGCTGAGGGTCCACTGCCACTCTTCACAGCTCGCAGTTGCATTCCCGAACTCAATGCCGAAATAAAGCGACAAGGGAGATCGCTTGAGACCACGGTTTACTTATCGTAAAACGGCACGTCTGCGCGACTGTAATAGATATTCATCAGTGAGTAACGCTCACCCAAGCCCTCAGGAACCGGCTCTCTACCGTGCCAGCTCTTTTTACCAACGATGAACGCGTAGCCTGAATTTGGCAGGAAGGGAAATGTTTTTAACGGATCAAACTCTCGTCGTTGAGTGCCAGTTATTTTATTTAACTCACGGATGACCCTACCTTTTAGCGAACGTGTATACAGCGTGGTTCCAAAATCTCGCTGCTGCTCATTTGCGGGCAAATACAGCTGGGTCGTCACAATCTTGGTATTAATATCCTTATGGGGCTGAATTTTATAACCCGACGCATCGCGAAATAGCCCGGACTTTGGGTACGCCTCAACATCTGATGGAATGCTTGCGGCAGTGCGCTTTGCAAGATCTGGCGCCAACAATTCAAAATATTTTTCGCCAATACGGCGATCGTCAAGAACTGACCGCAAAAGTTGGAAAAACTCTCTTTGCACCTCGGGCAACGGCGCCAGAAACGTTTCGTTGAAAGGCAGCACTTCACGCGTACTGGTGCCATCACTGCGCATCGCGTCGCGATGATTCAGCGACTTATACCCCTGCACATGCGGCAGCATCTCAACTAAGTGGCCATAGACGTCTTCAGGAAAAAGATCCACCGCATACAAATGCGAAAAAGGTGCATGCTCTATTTGTGCTTTATCCAATGCCGCTACAAAGTGTTCGACCAAATCGTCTCTATGCCAGTTCATCGCCATCCCTTACAAACATTTTCGCGATTACGCGTCGACCACGGCCATAGCTTCATCATGCAGTTCGAACTCAGCATGCAACGCTCTTACGGCCAGTTCCATATAGCGTTCTGCCACAACAACCGATATTTTGATCTCCGACGTTGAGATCATTTGGATATTGATGTTCTCTTCAGCGAGTGCGTCGAACATACGGGTCGCTACACCTGCGTGGGATCGCATACCAACACCAACGATTGAAACCTTCGCTATAGCGTCATCGCCACTGATCTCGCGAGCATTAATTTCCTGAGCGACACTTTCAAGCGTCGTAAGTGCTTCAGCAAAATCTTGACGTTTGACCGTAAACGTAAAGTCCGTGAGTCCATCCGCCCCAGTGTTCTGCAAAATCATGTCAACTTCGATGTTTTTGCGCCCGATGGGTCCTAGTATCAACGATGCGATACCTGGCACATCAGGAACACCGGCAACCGTGATTTTAGCTTCGTCTAATGCATGCGCGATGCCGGACACAATCGCTTGTTCCATGTTTTCCGTCTCCATAGTAATCAGCGTGCCCGGGCCTTCTTGGAAAGTTGCAAGGACTCTGAGCGGCACTTTATAACGGCCGGCAAATTCTACCGACCGAGGATGCAAAACTTTTGAACCTAGACTTGCCAGTTCAAGCATTTCTTCAAAGGTTATTTGCCGAAGACGGCGCGCATTGCTGATGATGCGCGGATCCGCGGTATATACCCCATCAACATCAGTGCAAATTTCACATTCATCAGCCTGTAACGCAGCCGCTAAGGCGACAGCTGAGGTATCAGAACCGCCGCGGCCGAGGGTGGTGATATCACCGTCCGCGTTAACGCCTTGAAAACCAGCAACTACTGGCACGGATCCTTGCTTCAAGCTGGACGACAAATTTTGCGTATCTATGGCCTCTATGCGGGCCTTTCCGTGTGCAAAATCGGTTTGCACCGCTATTTGATCACCGAGAAAAGAACGAGCCGAAATACCAATTTGCCCAAGCGCCATACTCAGCAACGCTATCGTAACTTGCTCTCCCGAGGCGAGCAGCACATCGAGTTCGCGAGCATCAGGTTTTTCTCCGCCAGTAGCCTGCCCCAAAGCCATCAAGCGGTTCGTTTCTCCTGACATGGCAGATACCACCACCACAACGTCATGCCCTGCTTGCTTGTATTGTGCCACGCGCTGCGCTACGCCTTGAATACGCTCGACGTCACCGACACTAGTGCCTCCGTATTTTTGAACGATCAGCGCCATATCAACTCAATTGTTCTTGAAGCCATTCTTTTGCTGCGACAAGCAACGCCTCAATCCCATCAGGATTGCTGCCGCCACCGGCCCGGGCCAGATCAGGTCGGCCGCCGCCCTTGGCTCCAACCAAATGTCCAATACTATTAAGAAGGTCTGGTGCTGGAATACGTGCGCTCAACTCTTTACTCACCGCTACCACCAACCCTACTTTACCACCTGCAATGTTCGCTAAAACAAAAACGCTGTTTTCTGGCGTCTTGGAACGCAGGGTATCCAGCGTTTGCATGACCGTTTTACTGTCCCCTTGCACCGCTGCCACTAGCACCGCAACGCCATTAATCATTTCAATCGTGTCACCTAGATCACTACTTTGTGCGGTCGCTACTTTTTGGTTTAGGGCTTCGATCTCTTTTACCAGGGCCTTGTTTTCCCCAACCACATGCACAATCCGATCAACAAGCTCTGCCGGATTAGTTTTCAATTGCTCACTTGCCATAAACAGTCGCTCTTCCAACAACCGCGAATGATCGACTGCAGCCTGACCAGTAACAGCCTCGATACGTCTAACGCCTGCAGCAATTCCAGTTTCAAGTTGGATTTTAAAACCTCCGATGTCGCCCGTTCGCTGAACGTGAGTACCGCCACACAGTTCCACGGAGTAACCACTGCCCATGTTCAACACCCGAACCTGATCCGCATACTTTTCACCAAACAGCGCCATCGCGCCGCCGGCAACAGCGTCTTCATAAGACATTAACCGCGTATCAACGGCAGTGTTGTTGCGAACCTGCTCACAAACCTGGTCTTCAATTTGCGCGAGCTGTTCCCGGCTCACGCTACCTTCATGAGAAAAATCGAAGCGCAATTTTTCGGCATTAACCAGTGATCCTTTTTGCTGCACATGCGTACCCAATACCGAACGCAACGCGGCATGCAGTAAGTGAGTCGCAGAGTGATTCGCGCGTGTGCGATCACGCTCTAAAGGAGCCACCGCCGCGACACCCGAAACTCCAGATTCAATTGCTCCACTCGCAACGGTGCCAATGTGCAAATGCTGCGCGGCACTAATTTGGGTATCTGTCACGCGAAATTCAAAGGTATCCCCAGCGATTCGCCCAATGTCACCAACTTGCCCGCCAGACTCTGCGTAAAAGGGCGTCTTATCGGTAACAACAATGCCAACTTCGCCAGATTGAAGCTGGGCCACACTGTCGCCTTGTTCATCAAAGACCGCAATAACCCGGGCTGCACCCTCAAGCTTATCGTAGCCAGTAAATTCAACGGGCTCGCTAACATGAATTTTCTGTCCCAGATTAGTGCCGAAGCTGGTGGCGGCCCGACCCCGCTCGCGCTGCGCTTCCATCGCTTGATCAAACCCCTCTTGATCAACCTTAAGACCCAGTTCGCGCGCAACATCCGCAGTAAGATCGACTGGAAAGCCGTACGTGTCATACAGCTTAAACGCCGTGTGTCCTGGCAGCGTATCGCCTTGCAATTCGCCGAGTTCGCCCTTGAGTAATTCCATACCCTGATTAAGCGTTGTACTGAAGCGTGCCTCTTCATCCGCAAGAGCGGCGGAAATAGTAGATTCTTGCTGCACTAGAATCGGATAGGCCTCTCCCATTTCCTCCACCAACACGCGCACTAGTTTATGAAAAAAGGGTTCGCGAATATTTAGCTTATAACCATGCCGCAGGGCGCGGCGGATAATTCTGCGTAATACGTATGCTCGATCTTCATTACCCGGTTTAACCCCATCAGCAATCAAAAACGCGCTACTTCGAATATGATCAGCAATAACTCTTAACGACGCGGTGTTCAAAACCTCCGTCGGATTGTCAATGCCCGCGTAGCCACCGGCAGCAAGCATGATATTTTTGAACAGATCTATTTCGTAGTTACTATGAACACCTTGCAAAATTGCCGCCATTCGCTCAAGGCCCATACCTGTATCAACACCCGCTTGTGGCAAGGGCGCCAAGTCGCCCTCTGCTGAGCGATCAAACTGAGGAAAAACCAAATTCCAAAATTCAATAAAACGATCACCGTCTTCTTCCGGCGAACCTGGTGGGCCACCGGGAACGTCGGGGCCGTGATCGTAAAATAATTCTGTGCAAGGCCCGCATGGGCCTGTGTCACCCATGGTCCAAAAATTTTCCTCTAGATCGATGATTCGATCTGCCGGCACGCCAATTTTGTCGCGCCACAGAGCCCGAGAATCGTCGTCTGTCGGATGGACAGTGACCGTAATCTTATCTTTGTCTAGACCCAGAACTTCAGTAGTGAACTCCCAAGCCCAACTGATAGTCTCTTCCTTGAAATAATCGCCAAAACTAAAATTGCCCATCATTTCGAAAAAGGTATGGTGCCGCGCTGTATACCCAACGTTTTCAAGGTCGTTGTGCTTACCGCCAGCGCGAACACAACGCTGCGCCGACGTAGCTTTTGTATAGCCCGGATCCATTTTACCCAGCAGCGGATCTTTAAACTGGTTCATGCCGGCATCGGTGAACAGTAACGTCGGGTCGTTATGCGGCACGAGCGAGCTTGAACACACCACTTTATGCCCCTTGG
>ERZ802819.1377-NODE-1377-length-15141-cov-12.1284_pt1 | contig 15141 bp, 14 predicted proteins | sample MGYA00345647_ERZ802819 | MGnify/ENA primary metagenome ERZ802819 (study PRJEB30503, sample SAMEA104212355) | marine metagenome | biome: Westerlies Biome; feature: [SRF] surface water layer (ENVO:00010504) within the epipelagic zone...; material: water... | reverse complement strand
AAAGTAAAGAAAAATATAATTATATGTCAAAAATTTCTTAAAGATGTTCCAAGTCAAGATGTATCCAATAAAAAAGATATAAAAAAAATTAATGAAATAAATAAAAAAAATAATATTTTATTACCAGTTTTAGGTGGTAAAGAAAGACACAATAGTGTTTATAACGCTCTAGTTACAATAGAAAAATTTAATCCCAAATATGTATTAATTCACGACACAGCTAGACCATTGATATCATATGACGTCATTGAAAAATTACTTGAGTACTGTGATAAAAATATTACGTGTGTTGTGCCAACATTAAATCTCACAGATTCCATAAGAACTGTGTCAAAAAAATTAATCAAAGACGTTGTCAATAGACAGGATAAAGTATTAGTCCAAACTCCGCAGTTATGTAATTATAAGCTTTTAGTTAATGCTCATAAAAAAAGTAAAAAAGTTTATGAAGATGAAAGTTCTCTTTTTTTAAGCAATGGAATGAAAGTTATTGCAATTGAAGGTGATCCTCTTACTTTAAAAATAACTTATGAAAAAGATTTAAAATTATTGGAGCCACATTTGTGTGATAGTAACTTTAAATATATAACAAAGATTGGGAATGGTTTTGATATACATAGATTTGATATTAAAAAAAGTACTGATAAAAACTTTATTCATCTAGGTGGCATAAAGATAAATAATATAAACTCATTAATAGGTCATTCAGATGCTGATGTGCTTCTACATGCAATAACTGACAGTATTTTAGGTATAATAAACAAAGGAGATATCGGTAAGTTGTTTTCTCCATCAGATAAGAAATGGAAAAATGCTGATAGTGCACTTTTTTTAAAACATGCATCAATAATGTTAAAAAAAGAAAAGGGTAGAATTAACAATATAGATACAGTAATAATTTGCGAAAAACCAAAAATATTAAATTACTCACAAAAGATTGCAGAAAATATTGGAAGAATTTTAGATATCAATCCTAAAAGAATTAGTATTAAAGGAAAAACTTCGGAAAGTATGGGTTTTATAGGAAGACAAGAAGGAATTGCAGCTATGGCAATAACTTCAGCACAAATACCTGAAATAGTTTTAGATGATTAATAACAAAAGACTTTTGATTTTTTTATCAAAGCTTGCAGAAGTTTACCCTATTGGCCGTTTTAAATACGCACCCGGAACATTAGCTTCTTTTGTCGGGTTGGTTTTTGGTTACTACATTTTAATAATTTTAAAAATTAAACTTTTTTTATTGTTTGTATTTATTTTTGTGATAATTAGTTATCTTGTTTGCGAAGCTCACATAAGATTGCATAACAAAAAAGATCCAAAAGAAGTTGTGGTAGACGAGTTTGCAGGACAATTTGTAGCTTTATTAGGTATAATAAATACTAGTAATATTAGTTACTTGTTGACCTCTTTATTGTTATCATTTCTTTTATTCAGATTTTTTGATATTACAAAAATAGGTCCAATTAAAAAATTTGAGAAATTACCCGGTGGATTTGGTATTCTAACTGACGACTTAGTTGCAGGTTTATGTGCATTTTTAACTCAAGCTGCTATTTTAACGTCTATAAGCCAACCTTTAATTATTAAAACTTTATGAGCTAAGAATGTGGGATAAAATTAACAAGCAATCTGAAATATTATTAAATCAATGTTTAGAAAAAAAATTAACCGTTACTACTGCAGAAAGTTGTACAGGTGGTATGATAGCCTCATCAATTGTTTCAATAAGTGGTTCGAGCACTATTTTTAAGTCTTCTGTTGTTACATATTCAAACGATATGAAAAGTAAAATTCTAAACATTCCTTTAAAACTAATAAATGAAAATGGAGCAGTAAGTAAAATAATTGCTTATAATATGGCATCTAATGTCTTAAATCTCATGAATGCAGATATATCAATTGCCGTTACTGGGATAGCAGGTCCAAGTGGAGGAAGTAAAAATAAACCCGTGGGACTTGTATATATTGGAATTGGCACAAAAAGAAATACTGTTACAAAAGAATATTTATTTATAGGAAATAGACTTAAAATAAGACAAGAAACAACTTTGGAAGCATTAAAACTTTCAAATAATATTATTGAAAGTTTTTAAAAAGTTAATTAAATAGTTCATTTGCTCGTTTTTCAAATGCACCTACCATTCTTCGGACAGCTTCAGAAAATAAAGTTTCCATTAATGTTTGTAGGAAAACAGATTTAAATTTAAAATCAACCATAAATTCAACTTCACAACCTTTCATGTTGTCTTTGAAAATCCAATAATTATCAAGATGCTCAAATGGCCCATCTTTATAATTTACAATTATCTTTTTATTGACATGATCTAAAATAACTTGTGATGAATATATTTCTTTATATATTTTAAAGCCAATAATCAAGTCAGCGTCAAAATTGTTTTTGGAATTGTTTTTAACTCTTGCGCCTAAGCACCAAGGTAAAAATTCTGGATACTTTTTAACATCAGAAACTAATTTAAATAAATTTAATGGGGAATGATTTATAACCCTACGTTCTTCATGCCTCATTTAATTATTTCTTTTTAACCCATTGTGGAAATTAACCCTTGCTTGTTTTAGTTTTTCAAAATCTTCGCTTGCATGGAAGCTACTTCTTGTTAAGGGAGAAGAAGAAACAACTAGAAATCCTTTTGCAAGTGCTATTTTTTGATAATTTTTAAATTCTAGAGGATCAACATACTTTTCGACCTTATGATGTTTGATAGTTGGTTGGAGATACTGTCCAATCGTTAAAAAATCAATATTCGCTGATCTCATGTCATCCATTACTTGGTAAACTTCATTTTCATTCTCACCAAGTCCTACCATTATTCCAGATTTAGTGAATATGTTTGGGTCAATTTCTTTCACTTTTGCAAGTAAACTCAATGAATGAAAGTATCTTGCTCCCGGCCTTACAGTTGGGTATAATCTTGGTACAGTTTCAAGATTATGATTAAAAACATCAGGTTTTGCATTAATAACTTTTTCTAAAGCGCCATCTTTTCTTAAAAAATCTGGAGTTAGAATTTCAATAGATGTTTTTGGAGATAATTTTCTTATATCAGTAATTGTATTAACAAAATGCTCTGCCCCACCGTCATTTAAATCGTCTCTATCAACAGACGTTATTACAACGTGACTTAAATTTAACCTTGCTACTGACTTTGCAACTCTAATAGGTTCAGATAGATCAAGTCCCATAGGTTTACCAGTCGCAACATTACAAAAAGAACAAGCTCTAGTACAAACATCACCCATAATCATCATCGTTGCGTGTTTTTTTGACCAACAATTACCTATATTAGGACAACTAGCTTCTTCACATACCGTTGTAATGTTTAAACCGTCTAAAAGCCCTTTAGTTTCATCAAAAATTTTTCCCAATGGAGCTCTTACTCTGAGCCAATTTGGCTTTGGGGGTGAAATATTATCAGGCTTATGTATTTTTTCTGGATGTCTTATTTTTTTTATTTCATTCATTGTCTTTATCATTAAACATTTTATAAGCTTATTTTAATAATGAATAGCTTGATTATATGCATCAAGGACAGATTCATGCATACTTTCAGAAAGAGTTGGATGAGGAAAAATAGTATGCATTAATTCCTGTTCAGTCGTTTCTAATTTTTTAGCTATTGAAAACCCTTGTATTAACTCAGTAACTTCTGGTCCAACCATATGAGCACCTATCAATTCTCCTGTATCTTTGTTAAATATTGTTTTTATCATTCCTTCAGAATCTCCTAAAGCAATAGCTTTACCATTACCAATGAAGGGGAATTTACCTACCTTTATATTTAAGTTTTGAGACATTGCATTTTTTTCTGTTAATCCTATAGACGCTACCTGTGGTCTGCAATATGTACAACCAGGTATAGAGTTTTTATCTATAGGTCTTAAATTTTTATGACCAGCTATTTTTTCCACACATAAAATGCCTTCGTGACTCGCCTTATGTGCTAACCATGGTCCAGCAGTTACATCTCCGATAGCATATATGCCCTTTTCATCTGTTTCTAACCATTTGTTGGTTATAATATGACCTTTATCTATTTTAATATTATAATTATTTAAACCTAGATTTTCAGTATTAGCGATAATACCAATAGCTAAGATTAATTTTTCAGAGTTAATTTTTTCAATTTTACCATTTACTGAAACTTCAGCGGACACTGATTTATCAAGAGTTTTTACAGATTTTAAAGTTGCATTTGTTTTAATGTTCATTCCTCTTTTTTTAAAATTATTTTCTACGATTTTAGATATATCTTCATCCTCATTTGGTAAAATAGATGGCAATGCCTCTACAACAGTAACATTAACTCCTAAATCATTATAAAAGGATGCAAACTCCATTCCTATAGCGCCAGAGCCAATAATAATTAGTGAAGATGGTAACTTTGGAGGCGTCATTGCAGTCTTGTAGTCCCAAATATTTATGCCATCTGAAGACACAAAAGGTAAATTCCTAGATCTTGCTCCTGTTGCGATAATAACGTTTTGTGCTTTTTTTCTAATAATCTCTTTTTCAGTTTTTATAATAATTATTTTTGAATCAACTGTGCCTTTATCTAAATATCCAAAACCTTCGAAAACATGAACTTTATTTTTTTTTAAAAGATGACTTATACCACCCGATAACTGAGCTGCTACTTTTCTTGAACGTTTTGTTATATTATTAATATCCATTTTTATGTTAGAAATAGTAAAACCAAACTCTCCAACATTATCAAGCATATGTCTAATTTCACTTGCTCTGAGTAAAGCTTTCGTTGGAATACAACCCCAATTTAAACAAATTCCGCCCAAATGTTTGTCTTCAACTAATGCAACAGACATTCCTAGTTGAGATGCTTTAATAGCAGCTACGTAACCTCCAGGGCCACCACCAATTACAATTAGGTCATAATCATTTTTTGTCATATTTATTCCTACAAAAGCATTAATGAGGGATTTTCAATAAAATTTTTAAATTCTGATAAAAGTTCAGCTCCGACTGCGCCATCAACTACCCGATGATCACAAGACAATGTAACTGTCATTATAGTAGCTATTATTATCTGTTCTTTAATAACAACTGGACGTTTTTCACCTGATCCAACAGCCAAAATACATCCTTGCGGTGGGTTTATAACTGCTGAAAATTCTTTAATACCATACATACCAAGATTAGAAATTGAAAAACTGCCTCCGACATATTCTTCCGGTAACAATTTTCCACTCTTAGCTTTATCCGCTAAACTCTTCATATCTTTAGATATTTCTAGCAAGCCCTTGGATTGGACGTCTTTAATAATTGGTGTAATTAATCCACCCTCAATTGCAACAGCAACAGATATATCAGTAGTTTTAAAGTATTTAGTATTTTCATTTTCCCAACTAGCATTTGCTTTAGGTACTTTCGTTAGAGCCGCACTAGATGCCTTTATAATCATATCATTTACTGATATTTTATATTTATCTTTAGCTTTAGAGTTTAAAACACTTCTGATATTTAAAAGTTCGTCTATGTTACAATCTATGGAAAGATAGAAATGAGGTGCTTCGTTTTTTGATTTGACAAGCCTGTCTGCAATCGTTTTTCGCATTGCACTATTTTTAACTAGTTCAAAATTCTCTGGTGAGGCTATATTTATATTTTTGACATTTTTATTATCATTGAATTTTTCAACGTCTATTTTTAATATCCTACCATTAGGTCCAGAACCATTTAATAAACTTATATCTATATCTCTTTGTTTTGCAATTCTTTTTGCAAGAGGTGTAATAAATATTCTTTTGTTATTCGTATCTAAAAATTCTTTTTTTTGTTCACTATTTAAAACAGGTTCAGGACTAGATACTATATTATCTTCATTATCTTCCAATTTAGTCTCAAATATAGTCTCTTTTTCTATAGACTTATTATCATTTTTTTCTTCATGTAATTCGGTATTTAAATCTGTTATATCTTCACCGTCTAGAAGCAAAATAGCAATTGGGACATTAACTTTTATTGCTTCTTGACCTTCATTAACTAAAATCTTACCAATAACTCCATCATCTATAGCTTCGACCTCCATTGTGGCTTTGTCAGTTTCTATTTCAGCGATTAAGTCACCAGATACAACCTTATCACCTTCTTTTACTAACCATTTTGATAAAGTACCTTCTTCCATTGTTGGACTGAGTGCTGGCATCAAGATATCTATACTCATTTCATATCCTCAACTTTTATAACACACTTCACTACATGCGTTAACAATATCATCAACTTGAGGTAGAGCTAATTTTTCTAAATTAGCAGCGTAAGGCATTGGCACATCTTTACCCGTTACTCTTTTTACAGGAGCATCTAGCCAATCAAAAGCATTTTCATTAATGGCTGCAGAAATTTCTGCACCAATTCCCGCAAAAGGAAAACCTTCCTCACATGTCACGGCTCTATTAGTTTTTTTAACAGAATTAATTATAGTTTCGATATCCAAAGGACGTAACGATCTTAGGTTAATGACTTCAGCTTTTATTCCTTTTTCATTCAAAATATCTGCTGCTTCAAGAGATTTTCCTACCATTATAGAAAACGCAATAATGGTAACATCTGAACCTTCTTTTTCGATATTAGCTTGTCCTATTGGTACCAAGAAATCATCATCATCTGGACAACTAAAGGATTGTCCATACATAACTTCATTTTCAAGAAAAATTACAGGATCTGGATCTCTTATTGCAGATTTCAACAATCCTTTAGCATCTTTACTAGACCATGGTGAAACAACTTTTAAACCAGGACAATGGGAATACCAACTAGCATAACATTGACTATGCTGTGCTGCAACACGAGAAGCTGCTCCATTAGGTCCTCTAAAAACAATTGGGCAACCCATTTGACCACCAGACATATAGAGTGTTTTAGCCGCCGAATTAATTATTTGATCCATTGCTTGCATTGCAAAATTAAAGGTCATAAATTCAACGATCGGTTTCAAGTTACCAAAAGCTGCTCCGATACCAATACCTGCAAAGCCATGCTCTGTGATTGGAGTGTCATAAACTCTTTTGTTACCAAATTCATCAAGCAAACCCTGAGTTACTTTATATGCACCTTGATATTCCGCAACCTCTTCTCCCATTACAAAAACTTTTTTGTCGGATCTCATTTCTTCAGCCATTGCATTTCTTAATGCTTCTCTTACTGTAATAATACTTGAATTAGGCTCTAGTGTAACAGGCTTTTCTATTTTAAGCTCAGTTGTAATTTTTTCTTTTTCTAAATAAGGTTTATCAGCAATAGTTTTTATCGAAGTATGAGGTAATTCGGTTGAATCAATTAACAATGCAATTGGGGTGTTAACTTTAACACCCTCAGTTCCAGCTGGAACTAGCAATTGACCTATTTTACCGTCATCTACTGCCTCTACTTCCATTGTAGCTTTATCTGTTTCTATTTCTGCAATTAAATCACCAGAAGAAATTGAGTCTCCTTCATTTACAAGCCATTTAGCTAACGTACCCTCTTCCATGGTTGGGCTTAAAGCAGGCATTAAAATTTCAATTGTCATTTAATCACCACTAATTGATAGTTATATCAGTATATAATTCAGATGGGGAGGGTTCTGGTGAATCTTGCGCAAATTTTGCGGCTTCAGCTATTATAGATTTTATTTCAACATCAATATCTTTAAGAACTTTGTCTACAACACCCATTTTATTTAATAAAACTTTAATATTTTCTATCGGGTCAGATGTCTTTCTAATTTGCTCAACTTCGTCTCTAGTCCTATATTTTGCTGGGTCAGACATTGAATGTCCTCTATATCTATAAGTTTTCATTTCTAATATATAGGGTCCCTTGCCTAATCTACAATATTCAATAGCCTTAATTGCAGCTTCTCTAACAGCAATAATATCCATTCCATCAACAATTTCTGATTTAATGCCATATGCTTTACCTCTATCAGATAAATTATCACCAGCAGAAGACCTGTTTACAGATGTGCCCATACCATACTTATTATTTTCTATAACAAAAATAACAGGAAGTTGCCAAAGTGAAGCTATGTTGTAAGATTCATAAACTTGCCCTTGGTTAGCCGCACCATCTCCAAAGTATGTTATGCAAACATTATTGTTACTATTGTATTTATGAGCAAAAGCTAAACCTGCTCCAATTGGAACTTGAGCAGCTACTATACCATGCCCCCCAAAAAATCCTTTTTCACGGCTAAACATATGCATAGATCCACCTTTGCCTTTTGAATAACCGTCTTCTCTACCCGTTAACTCCGCCATTACACCTTTAGGATCCATATCACATGCTATCATGTGACCGTGATCTCTATAAGATGTGACGATACTATCACCTTCAATTTGTGCAGACTGAATGCCTACGACAACTGCTTCTTGACCTATGTATAAATGGCAAAAACCACCAATCTTACCCATACCGTACAGTTGACCAGCTTTTTCTTCAAATCTTCTAATAAGAAGCATTTTTTTATACATATCTTTTAATAAATCTAGATCATAATTCATTTTTGATTTATTTTTCACTAAAGATGATATGTTTTTTTTCATATTTAACCTGTATTACTAGCTAACAAAACTCAGAATAATTGAAATTATCTTTTAACAAATAATTAAGATTATTCCTAACAATATCTTAAATTATTTAGGAATATCAATGACTATTTGATCAGAATGTATAAGACCTAATAACTTGTGTGCAATTTCCGAAATGATATCAGGATCTAAATTATTATCCCGAAGAAGATTAATTTCTGAAGATGTTTTTACTTTTTTATCAAGTAAAATACTATATTCCTTTTTGGCTAGTGATATTTGATTATTTAATGAAAAAATTTTCCAAAGTGATCTTTCGCCAAAAAAAATATGAGATATAAAAAAAATAAATATGAGCAAAGAAAAAACTGTCATTAGATTTATAAGTAAATTTTTTCTATTTAAATATCTATACATGTTATATTATCCTAAATATTAAAATTTTTAAAAAAATTATTGCCAAAATAATAAGCATCCTCTCCCAACATCTCTTCAATTCTTAAAAGCTGATTATATTTAGCAGTTCTATCACTTCTCGATAAAGATCCTGTTTTGATTTGACCAGCATTTAAAGCAACACAAAGATCGCTAATAAAAACATCTTCTGTTTCACCAGATCTATGAGAAACAATAACCCCAAAATTTGCGTCTTTAGCCAACTCCATTGTTTCTAGTGTTTCTGAGAGTGTTCCGATTTGATTAAGTTTAATTAAAATAGAATTTGCTGAGCTATTTTTTATCCCTTTTAAAAGTCTTTTTTTGTTAGTAACAAAAAGATCGTCACCCACTATTTGAACCTTTTTCCCAATTCTCTTAGTAAGCTCTTTAAATCCGTCCCAATCATTTTCATCAAATGGATCTTCAATAGAAACAATAGGAAATTTATTACAAATATTTTCCCAAAATGTAACTAATTCGTCAGAAGAATATGTTTTGTTCTCTCCTTTTAATGTGTAAATATCTTTTTCATAAAATTCACTAGCAGCAGCATCAATTGAAATAAAAATTTCTTCTCCCAGTTTGTATCCACTATTTTCTACAGATTCTGAGATATATGAAAGTGCTTCTTCAAGACTATTTATATTTGGGGCAAAGCCACCTTCATCACCTACAGCAACTGAAAACCCTTTTTTAGATAAGAGTTTTTTTAAATTATAAAAAATTTCTACACCTGACCTTAGAGCATCAGAAAATTTAGAAAAGCCAATTGGCATTATCATACATTCTTGAAAATCTAATCCATTATTTGCGTGAGCTCCACCATTTATAATATTCATCATTGGAATAGGTAAAGTGTTGGCTCTCATACCACCAATGTATTTCCAAAGAGGTAAATTCTGTGATTTAGCAGCAGCTCTTGCAACAGCCATTGAAAATCCTAGTATAGCATTAGCACCTAATTTATTTTTATTTGCGGTACCATCTAGATCAATTAAATCGCGATCTATAATTCTTTGTTGATATGGATTTCTTCCAGAAAAGGTATTAAAAATTTCGACATTAATATTTTCAATAGCTTTAAGAACACTCTTTCCATTAAATAACTTTAAATTATTGTCTCTAAGTTCGTATGCCTCGTATTCACCAGTTGAGGCTCCAGAAGGTACAGCTGCTCTGCCAAGACTTCCGTCAGATAATTTGACATCCACTTCTAAGGTAGGATTCCCTCTACTATCTAAAATTTGTCTAGCTAAAATATCAGATATATAAACCATAATTACTCCAACATAAAATAAGATACTACACCTTAATTATTTTATCTATTTCAATTAATTTAGTAAGTAATTTTTTTAGTTCAGGTAGTTTTACCATATTAGGTCCGTCACTCGGTGCTTTATCAGGATTTTCATGAGCTTCAATAAATAATCCAGAAATACCAATAGATACAGCTGCTCTAGATAATATTGAAACAAATTCTCTTTGACCGCCTGACGTTAAACCCAAGCCTCCCGGTTGTTGTACCGAATGTGTTGCGTCAAATATAATTGGGAAACCAAATTTACTCATTTGTGGAATTGAACGCATGTCTGAAACAAGTGTGTTATAACCGAAGGAGGTTCCTCTTTCTGTTAACATTAAGTTATTGTTTCCAACATCTAAAACTTTATTTATTACATTTTCCATGTCCCAAGGCGCTAAAAATTGCCCTTTTTTTATATTTATAATTTTTTGCGTTTCAGCAGCAGCAGTTAATAAGTCAGTTTGTCTACATAAAAAAGCAGGTATTTGAATAATATCAACAACATTTGCAACTTCTTTACATTGATAGCTTTCGTGAACATCAGTAAGAGTTGGAATATTAAATTCTTTATTTACATCTGATAATATATTTAAGCCTTTTTCTATACCGATGCCTCTTTCAGAGCCTTTGCTTGATCTATTGGCTTTATCAAATGAAGATTTATAAACAAAATTTATTCCTAGTTTTTTACAAATTTCATTTAATACTCCTGCGTGATTAATTGCATGATCTTTTGATTCTATAGAACATGGTCCTGCAATTAAAAAAAAAGGGTGTATATTAGAAACTTCAAATTCTGATATTTTAATAATGTTTTGTTTCATAATTTACAACATTTTATAGACATTACAACAAACGAGACTGTTTTAAACTTGCATTAATAAAAGAAGAAAATAGTGGATGAGGATTAAATGGTTTAGATTTTAACTCTGGGTGAAATTGCACACCTATAAACCATGGATGAGAAGAAATTTCTAATATTTCAGGAAGCAAATTATCAGGAGACATTCCAGAAAAAGTTAAACCATTATTTTTAAAATCTAAATTGAATTTATTATTTACCTCATATCTATGACGATGACGTTCTGAAATGATATTTTTTTTATAGATAGATTTCACAAAACTGTTTTCAACTAATTTACAATCGTATGCACCTAACCTCATTGTTCCACCTAAATTTGAATCTTCACTTCTTTTTTCTAAACCAGTTTTTGTTTGCCACTCAGTTAAAAGACCAATCAAAGATAAATTAGTTTTACCAAATTCAGAAGAAGAAGCATCTTCAAGTTTTAAAACATTTCTTGCAAACTCGAGAACCGCCATTTGCATCCCAAAACAAATTCCAAAAAAAGGAATATTATTAAGTCTTGCAAAATTAATAGATTTGATTTTCCCTTCGGAACCTCGTTTTCCAAAGCCACCTGGTACAATTATTCCATTAATATCTTTTAATATATTTTTAATATCTGAATGTTTATCTTCAATAAATTCTGAATCAATCCACTTAATAGTAATTTTAACTTTGTTGGCTAAACCACCATGATTAACAGCTTCAATCAAAGATTTGTAAGCATCAATCATAGATGTGTATTTACCTACAATACCAATATTCACATTACCTTCAGACGAATTTTGTATTTTATTTATTTTAATCCAACGGCTTAAATCTGGTTTTTTTAATAAATCAAGTTCAAAATGTTTACAAACTTGATAGTCAAGTCCTTGATTGTGATAAGCAACTGGAACGTCATATATTGAAGATGAATCAAGTGCTTCTATTACCTTTTCAGATTTTAAATTACAAAAAAGTGCAATTTTTGATTTTTGCTCTTCAGGAATAATATTTTCCGTTCTACAAAGAAGAATATCAGGTTGTATACCCATTCCTTGTAGCTCTTTAACAGAATGTTGAGTTGGTTTAGTTTTAAGTTCACCAGCTGTTTTTATGAAAGGTAAAAGTGTAACATGTAAAAAACAAGTTTTAGACAATCCCAACTCATTTCCTAGCTGTCTAATTGCTTCAATGAAAGGAAGTGATTCTATATCACCGACAGTTCCTCCAATTTCGCAAAGAATAAAATCTTCATTATTGATATCAGATAAAATATATTCTTTTATTGCATCTGTAACATGAGGTATAACTTGAATAGTTGCACCTAAATAGTCACCTCTCCTTTCCTTGGCTATTACATTTGAATAAATTTTACCAGTTGTTATATTATCAGATTTTTTTGCATCTACACCTGTAAATCTTTCATAATGACCTAAGTCCAAGTCTGTTTCAGCACCATCATCAGTAACATAACATTCTCCATGCTGATATGGACTCATAGTTCCAGGATCAACGTTTAAATAAGGATCTAACTTTCTTAATTTAATCTTGTATCCCCTAGCCTGTAGAATTGCACCTAGAGAGGCTGAAGCTAGTCCTTTTCCTAAAGAAGAAACCACACCTCCAGTTATAAAAATAAACTTAGTTACTAATGTACTATTCATTTCAAGCCTAATAAATTAATTAGTTACCAAGAGGAACAGTAGGCTCCGTTGTTGAGCTTTTTTCTATTGATTTTTCAACCTCATTAGCAATAGAAGGAGCATTATTCGACGATAATAAAGCAAGAATTATTGAAGTTAAGAAAAAACAAGCACCTAAAAATGCTGTCAGTTTTGTCATAAAATTTGCAGTGCCCCTAGCTGTCATGAAACCACCTCCAGCACCACCGCTTGATCCCCCTATTCCTAATCCACCACCTTCACTTTTCTGTAGTAAAACAGCACATATGATACATACAGCTAAAATAATGTGAATTATTAGAATTATAGTAATCATCATTAATCCTTAAATGTTATAATTTTTTTTTAAATGTTTAACGGCTGAACCATAAATTGCAAGAAAATCTTTTATTTTAAGACTGGCTCCCCCAACTAAAACCCCATCAACATTATTTACAGACAAAATCTCTTGAATATTTTGTTCATTTACAGAACCACCATACAAAACCTTGACATTTTTTTTTGATTTTGAAAAAACTATCTCTTTAATATTTTTGTGCATTTCTCTAATTTCGCTTTGGAGAGGAATTTTTCCAGTTCCTATAGACCATATGGGTTCATATGCTATCGTTAGCTCGTTAAAATCTTCTGGCAAACAATCAGTAATTTGTTTTTCAATAAAATCTATGGCTTTTCCATTCTCACGTTGACCTAAGTTTTCACCAACACAAATTATAGGCCTTAAGCTAGATTTAATTCCAAATTGAGCACATTTTTTAATACTCTCATTAGTTTCTTTATTATATATTCTTCTTTCTGAATGACCTAATATTACATAATCACAGCCAAATTCTTTTAACGAAATAGCTGATATTTCTCCAGTAAATGCTCCAAAAGATTCATGATGACAATTTTGTCCACCAATAGAAATCGGAATATCTTTGATAAGCTTACTTAAAAAGTCAATATAGATAGTAGGCGGAAAAATACACAATTGTACATTTTTCGAAAAATTATAAATTTTTAAATGTTCAACAAAGGATTTTATTGATTTTTTGTCTAAATTCATTTTCCAATTAGCTGCAATAAACATATAATAATTATTCCTTCAATTAACTAAATAAAAAATTAAATTATTTATAAATATACCTAAATAGTATATTAATTTTAAATTATTAACAATCGTACTAGGTATCAAAATGTTAAGAGCTCTTCGTAATCAAACAAAGTCAATATTTTTTAAGTGTTTTCTTGTTTTATTAATCTGTGGATTTGCATTGTGGGGAGTTGGGGATTTAACTGGAGGAGTTGGAGAAAAAAAAGTTTTAACCGTTGATAGTGATTATGTAACAGTTGAAAAAGTTATTAATGAACTAAATAGAATAAGATACTCTTTACCTGAGAGACCAAGTTTACAGGAAGCTATTAAAAAAGGTATGCATCAAAGTGTGTTACAGAAATTTGAACAAGAAATGTTATTAAACTCTGAAGCTAAATCTTTAAAATTAAGTGTTCCAATGGTTGTAAAAACAAAAGCAATAAGGGAAGAAAATGCATTTAAGGATCCACTAGGTAAATTTTCTCAAAATAAATTTCTGCAATCTCTAAAAAATGCAGGTTTGTCAGAAGCAAAATATTTAGAAATGATCAATACTGAAGCTAATTTTAAACAAATATCAATGCCATATTCACTTAATGAAATTTATGATGATAAAATAATTAAAAAATTAATGGATTGGCAAAATGAAACTAGAACTATAAATTATGAAATTTTTGAAATGATTAACAAAAATGAAATTTCCAAACCCACAGATGGTGTGTTAAAAAAGTTTTATAATGCTAATGAAGCAAATTATAAAATACCACTTACAAGAAATATTAAATTCTTAGAAATTGATCCTTCGATCTTTGAAGATCAAGTCGTTATAAATCAAAAACAAATTAATGATAAATATGAAATCGAAAAGTCTAACTATCTTGTTCAAGAAAAAAGAGAGATTCTACAAATAACTACACAAGATCAAGAAAAAGCAACAAAATTTATAAATTTAATTGATAAAGGTAAAGATTTTAATGATCTTGCGAAAAAATATTTTGATTTATCAGTAAATGACACCAATATTGGCCTGCTTGAAAAATCAGAGCTACCAGTGGATAGCGCAGATAAAATTTTCAAGGCTAATTTAAATGAAGTTTTAGGACCTATAAAAACAAAGTTTGGTATAAGTATATATAAGATTATTAATATAGCTAGAGAAAAAGAAGTAAAATATGAAGATGCCATTAAAGATGTTAGAAAAAAATTAGTGAAAGAATTATCTGTTGAAATACTTTTTGAAAAATTAGATGAAACTGAAGATTTG
>ERZ802819.1370-NODE-1370-length-15190-cov-15.0028_pt1 | contig 15190 bp, 15 predicted proteins | sample MGYA00345647_ERZ802819 | MGnify/ENA primary metagenome ERZ802819 (study PRJEB30503, sample SAMEA104212355) | marine metagenome | biome: Westerlies Biome; feature: [SRF] surface water layer (ENVO:00010504) within the epipelagic zone...; material: water... | reverse complement strand
GCGGGGAACTTCAACTTATGGTGGATGGTGGCCGTGTGGCTGAGGGTCGGGTTGAGCGCACGGTGCCGGTGATTTTTTCGATGAGCGGAGAGACGTTTGATGTCGGCCGCGACACCGGCTCGCCGGTGGGTAAGTACCCCCACGACTTCGCTTTCATCGGCGTTATTCATGGTGTGACACTCGAACGCCTCGCTGAGCCTTCCAAGGAGGTAAAGCAGAAGGAACGCAAAGGTGCGTTCACAGCGGGCCTAAGTGCGCAATAGGCCGCAACACTCGTCTGCCGGGTGCTAGCTCACCGCGTAGACGGCGAGGCCGATCAGCACGTAAGAAACCGCGTAGTAGTAGAACAGTGCTTTAGGTGGCATGGGCCTCGTCTCCTTTCTTGTGATTTGTCATCTTTCAGTGGACGTTGCGTGGTAGGTTGGCACGGTAACAGCAGTTACTGGTAACGAGAACCACTGGAGCAAGATAATGCAAAAACTACTCACTGCCTTTTTGGCGCTCACCCTAAGCCAGTTCGCACTGGCAGACGGTCACCCCACCATCACTATTCCTGACGAATCATTCTCTCTCAAGGGCAAAATGCTCAACGTAGAGCTGACAGATGCAGGTGGTGTGGTCACCGTTGAAGGTATTGCTGGCCGCTATGGGCGGGTGTACCTGACCTACAACATGACCTTGAACCCCAACTCCGATAGCCAAGGTGCGTTCACCGGTCGTGGCATGGGCATCAGCGAGGACGGCGCGCGACAAGCAGGGTCTCGCAATGGGGTTTGGAAGCGCGAAGGCACGGTCATTACCTTTCACTCGTTAGACGATGTCACTGACGGCAATCAGAACCTGTGCAAATCGGTACTCGATATGTCTACCGGCGAATTCGAGATGACCTTCTACCCAATGTAGATCGTCCTCGAGTACCTCCTCTGGTGGGCTGTGCTGCCATCGTGTTTACTCCCCTAAACCAGTGTTTAGGGGAGTGAGATGATCGACATTAACGGCATGGCCCACGTTATTTTAACGGTGAGCCAATTCGACAAGGCGCATAAGTTCTACAGTGGCTTGCTGCCAGAGTTTGGCATGACCAAGGTCAACGACGGGCCGGATTTTCTTTATCACGTCGGTGCGCGCACGGCCATCGGCGTGCGGCGCTGTGACCCGCAGTTCGCAGCTGAACGCTTCGAGCAATATCGCGTGGGTCTGCATCACATTTGTTTGCGTGCCAAAAGCCGCGAAGCGGTGGATCAAACCGCCGCGCTTGCCGCTTCTCTGGGTGCAAACATCGTGCGCGGCCCAGAAGAGCGGGATTGGGCGCCCGGTTATTACTACGTGCTGTTCGAGGACCCCGACGGCATTCGCCTAGAAGTAAACCATGTGCCTGGCACCGGGCTACTCAACACCGATGCGAGCTTCGGCTCTGCCGATGACTACGTTCGCAAGGACGGCAAAGACCTCATCGACCGCCGCTGATGCGCATTTGCTTCGTCACTCACTTGGCCTAATCTCAGCACCCTAAATTGCACGTTCAGGGGAGGATTGATGCAAGAACCTACAAACATCCAGTTTTGGGGCGCGAGTACCATGCGCACGTTCAGGCCACTGTGGGTGGCCGAAGAGCTAGGCGTGCCTTATACCCATCACCCCATTGGCCCGCGAACAGGCGAAACGCAAACCTCTGCCTATACCGAGATGAACCCCAAGCAGAAAGTGCCTTACCTGCAAGACGCGGGGTTTGGTCTGTCGGAGAGCGTAGCCATTTCTCGTTATCTGATTGCCCGTTATGGCAGTGAGTCAACGATGGCGTTGCCAACCTCGGTGCAGGCACAGGCGAGAGAAGACGAGTGGGTGTCCTATATTTACGGCGAGCTAGATGAAACCTCACTGTACGTCATGCGGCGTCACGGTGATTTGGCGCACATCTACGGCGAAGCTCCAGCTGCCATGACGGCTTCTCGCGCCTATGCGGAAAAACACTTAGCCGTGGTCGCCGAGCATATGACAGACAAAGACTTCGTCGTTGGCGACCAGCTTAGCCTTGCCGACATCATGCTCGTGTCCTGCCTTGATTGGGCAGTGCATTACGACTTCGAACTGCAGGCATCATTGCTGCGCTACCGCGACCTGCACCGCAGTCGCCCGGCGTACCGACGTGCTTTTGACGTCAACTACCGCGCGTCGAGCTAGACGAACCAGCAACGACGCAAGACAAAAAAGCAAAAAGATAAAAAGATAAAAGATAAAAGATAAAAAGAACAACAGTGCTCAGGAGAAGAAACGATGGGACCGCTTAACGGCTTAAAAGTGATCGACCTCACCAGCATGGTGTCTGGACCCGTGGCCGCCGCCATGCTCGCGGATCAAGGTGCTGAGGTGATCAAAGTAGAACCTTTGCACGGCGAGCAAATGCGGTTGATGGGCAAACCCATCAACGAACTGCCGGCGATGTTTTTCTCCTGCAATCGCGGCAAGCAATCCCTCGCCATGGATCTTAAGTCCGACCCAGGCAAGCAGGTGCTGTGGCGCTTGATTGAAGAGGCTGACGTACTGCTGCAGAACTTTCGCCCCGGTGCCATGCAGCGCATGGGCTTTGCAGAAGCAGAGGTGCGGGCCAAGAACCCGCGGTTGATTTACGTTTCCATCAGCGGCTTCGGCGAGCACGGGCCCTACGCCCATCAGCGGGTTTATGACCCCATCATTCAGGCGCTTTCTTGCGCCACAGACATTCAAGCCAACCGTATCAGCCGCGACCCAGAAATGTTTCGCGTGATCATTGCCGACAAAGTCGCCTCACTGACCGCAGCCCAAGCCATTGCCAGTGCGCTATACCACCGCGAGCGCAGCGGCGACGGGCAGCACATCAAGGTGTCCATGCTCGATGCCATGCTGGCGTTCTTTTGGCCCGAAGGCATGGGCGGTATTACCTACGCCGATAACGAATACGACCCTTCAGAAACCTCAGGCTCCATGGATCTGATCTATCCCACACAAGACGGCTTCATCACCGCAGGCGTCATTAGCGACAAAGAATGGGTGGGCATGTGCCGTGCGCTCGACCGCGAAGACCTCATCGAAGACCCGCGCTTCGCCACCGCCGGTGCGCGGCTGCAGCATGTGCAAGCGCGCAAAGAAATCACCATGGCGGAAATTGCGAAATGGCCCAGCGCCGACATACTTGAGCGCCTGCAAGCGCACGATGTGCCCAATGCACCTCTGCTGCGCCGCATGGAATTGCTCGATCACCCGCAGATACAGGCCAGTGAAACAATCCAGCGCACCCATTTCGAGGGTTTTGGCGAAGTGCGCCAAGCACGACCCGCAGCGCGGTTCAGCGAAACACCCAGCGAGATTCGCGGCCCCGCACCCAAGCTTGGCGAGCAATCCAAATCGATACTGGCAGGGCTTGGCTATTCTGCAGAAGAAACTCAGAAGCTCATTGATGCAGGCGTGATCAAGGGCGCGTGAAGCGTTAGAATTCACAGATTTGGGGTGTCAATTGGACTAGTGCTGCATCCTGCGATTATGAGTGCAGAAGTCAGGGTTGTGTTTTCAAGGACTGCCCGTCACAGAGCATTGGTTTTATTCTGCGTTAAAGCTAGGCTTTGATCTCCATTGGGGGGTGGGGTCTTTCATTCGTGTCTGTTCGCTTGAGCAAAAAATGGCTGTCTATCGACGAGGCTCGCGGTTTGTTGCGCGGGAATCTCGGTGTGTTTCAGTTAGCGGATGCGCAGCAGAATACGCGCTATATTGGTTACGCCGGTGGCAAAAGCTTATTTGGCCTGAAGGGTGAAGTGAGCGCAGCGATTGAGCGTTTGCCTGCAGCAAAGCTCGTGCGTTGGGAAGTGACGACTTCCTATCTCAGCCGTTACAAAGAACTGTTGATGCTGCATCACTACGATTACGGTGAGCTACCGCCCGATAATCCTCCGCCTGCCGCGATTACCTTGGGCAAATTGAGGCCTGCTGGATGAACCTAGAACTCACCGAAGAGCAAGACTTGGTTGTCGCCATGGTGCGGCGCTTTGTGCGCGAAGAAATTTTACCGCTGGAGTATGACCTAGACCCAGATGCGGACGAACTCGATGCGGCGGACCGTGCTCGGTTGATCGAAAAAACCAAGGCCATGGGGCTGTATGGACTGGATATTCCGCCGGCCTTTGGTGGGCCGGATATCGACCTGGTCACGCGCACGCTTATGGCGGTGGAGATGGCGCAGCATCGGGCGGGATTGTACGCGCCTTGTTATGGCACCTTTGGTGGCGCGGGTTTGGCCCAGCTCTTTGAGGCGACGGACGAGCAAAAAGACAAGTACTTGTACCCCACACTGCGGGGCGAGAAGCGCGGCTTTTTTGGTCTGTCGGAACCTTCGGGCGGTTCAGATCCGGCTCGGGCGATTCAAACCAAGGCGGTGCAGGATGGCGATGACTGGATTATCAACGGCGGCAAGCTATGGATCAGCGGGGCGGACAAAGCCCAATACGGGCTGGTATTTGCGCGTACGGCCAACGACAAGGGCCGCAACGGGGTGACCTGCTTTATTGTCGATACCGACACGCCGGGGTTTGCGGTGCGGCGCATCGTGCACACGCTGCGCTCGGCCCATTACGCTACCGAATTGAGCTTTGAAGACATGCGCGTGCCTGCAGCCAATATTCTGGGCGAGCTGAACAAGGGTTTTGCCATCGCCAACGACCGGTTAACCAAACAGCGCATTCCTTACGCGGCGGGCTGTATTGGGGTGGCCATCAAGGCGCAAGAAATGGCGCTAGAATACGTACCCCAACGCGAGACCTTTGGCGCGCCGTTGTCGTCGCGGCAGTCTATTCAGTGGATGCTGGTCGATAATGAAATCGACATTAAGCAATCGCTGTGGATTACCTTGGAGGCAGCAGCGAAGGCCGAACGCGGCGAGAATTTTCGTAAAGAAGCGGCCATGGCCAAACTGGTGGCCACGGAAGCTGGCGGGCGGGTGGTGGATCGGTGCATGCAGATGTTTGGCGGTCTTGGCGTTGCCAAAGACTTACCCTTTGAACGCTGGTTTCGCGAGATGCGCATTCGGCGTATTGGCGAGGGCCCCAGCGAAGTGCAGCGCCATGTCATTGCCAGAGAGCTGCTGGGTTCGTCGCTGCGATAGCGGCGTTACGTGAGCTAGATAGAAGTAGGAAGTGACAAATGGGCAATAGCCAAGAAGAAATAGACATCATTCGCCGCACCTTGCATTACCACGAAGCAGGCACCACGCACATGGAGCCTGAGCTGCTGCGCAATCCGGTATCGCACTACGCCGACCTTCAGCGGCTCGCCCAAGAGCAGTCGATACTGTTTCGCGAGTTTCCCATTATCGTTGGTCATGTCAGCCAATTGGCATCGGCGGGTGATTTTTTCACCCACGATGAAACCGGTGTGCCCATACTGGTGACACGCACCCGGCGGGGCGCCGTTAAGGCGTTCATGAATGTTTGCCGACATCGAGGGGCACGTATCGTTACCGCAACCGGCGGTAATGCCACCACATTTTCTTGTCCCTACCATGCGTGGACCTATGACCTTGAAGGCCAGCTGCGTGGTTTGCGGCAACCTGCGGGCTTTGCGGACTTAGACAAGGGCGAGCATGGCTTGGTCGAACTGCCTGCTTTTGAACGTTACGGTTTGATTTGGGTGCGCCCGAGCGTTAGCGAAGCGCCGATCAGTATCGACGCTTGGCTAGCACCCATGGCGGAACAACTCGCGTCTATTGATATGGCATCTCTTGTTGTGCACAAGGCATGGTCGGTGGAGCTGAACATGGGTTGGCGTATCGCCCTTGAGGGGTTTCAAGAGTCCTATCACTTTTGTTCGGCGCACAAACAAACGGCTTGCTCGGCCTATCTCGACAATCAGTCGGTCTTCGTCGACCACTACCCGCACTTTCGCCACGCTGTGCCTCTGGCTAAAACGGTGGAATTGCAAGAGCGAGCCGAAAGCGAGTGGGATTACCGCGCCACGTATATGGACCAAAACTATTTGTTTCCCTGTAACTTTTTGCAGGTCATGACAGACCATGTATTCGTTCATTCGGTGATTCCCACCGGTCCGGGCAAAAGCGTCTTCAAGTGCATCATGCTGGTGCCCGATGCCGCCGATCTCAGTGCAGAGCTACAGGCGAAAAAAGCCCGCTACTGGGAGGCCAACTACAACGTGGTTCGCACGGTATTTGGCGAAGACTTCGCCATTGGTGAAGGCATTCAGCAGGGGCTGACCACCGGAGTGAACGAGCATTTCGTTATTGGTCAGTTTGAGGCTGGCATTCAGTTGGCGGAAAAAGCCATAGACGATGCCTTGGGTGGTCGGCTGGTTTGTCCGCAAACGTTGACGCTTAGCGAGTGAATTCGCGCCCTCGCGTTGTGGACGCGGTACGCGTTGCTGCCTGCCGCATCAGCGCGGGTCTTTGCTTCTGCGCGGCAATGGTCTCTGCCCATGGCCAAAATCCACCGAATATTGTGCTGATCGTCGCCGAAGACCTGAGTCCGCGGGTTGGTGCCTTTGGCGACGCGGTAGCACAAACCCCGAACATTGACGCCTTGGCCAACGACGGGGTGCGCTTTACTCAGGTGTTTTCCGCCTCTGGTGTTTGTGCGCCGAACCGCTCAGCGCTGATCACGGGCGTTTACCCACAGAGTTTGGGTACCCAACATATGCGCACGACCAATCGCGACTATGAGGCGGTGCCGCCTGCAGCGGTGAAAGCCTTTCCCGAGCTGCTGCGCCAAGCTGGATACGCCACTGCCAATACCGCCAAAACCGATTATCAATTTGGCGAGCCGTTCACCATTTGGGATGTGAACGAGGGCAACTTTGCGCTGCCGCCAGATTTAGCCGTGTGGCGGCAACTGCCTGCGGGTAAACCGTTTTTTGCCATGATCAATCTCATGTCTACCCACGAAAGTCGCCTAGCTACTCTAGAGACCGAAGGTCAGGGCGCTTTTGGCTCGGTGATTAAGGCCTTGGCGCTGGCGCGCGAGGCGACAGTGAGTGAGGTCACAGATCCCGCCGATGTCACCGTGCCAGCGTATTACCCTGACACCCCCCAGGTGCGCGAAAGCATTGCCCAGCACTACGACAACATCCACTACATGGACGAACAAGTCGGCGAAGTTGTCGCTAATTTACGGGCTGACGGGCTGCTAGGTTCCACCGTTGTCATCTGGACCACCGATCACGGCGACGGTCTGCCCAGAGCGAAGCGTGCGGTCTACGACAGTGGTCTGCACATTCCCCTGGTGTTGCGCTGGCCCGACAAAACTGGGGCGGGGCAGGTTGATAGGCGACTGGTATCCGTAGTGGATTTGGCGCCGTCGATCCTGCAGCTTGCGGGTATTGGGGTGCCGGCCTTTGTGCAGGGTCAGGCCATGCTGAATACGGCGCTCACCCAAGACCATGTCTTTGCCGGACGAGATCGCATGGATGCCGTACCCGACCATGTGCGCGCCGTACGCGATCAGCGCTACAAGTACATTCGCAACTACCAAGCTGACTTGCCGTATTTTCGGCCCTTAGCGTTTCGCGATATGTTTCCGGTGATGCAGGCGCTGTGGCAGGGCAACTCTGCAGGTGCGCTAAGCGAGGAGCAGGGCTTTTATTTTGCTGCTCCGCGGCCCCTTGAGGAGCTTTACGATACGGCGAGGGACCCCCAGGAGCTGGTGAATCTGGCGGATGAACCCGAGCACGCGCAAACCCTGCAGCGGCTGCGTGACGCCATGGACAACTGGATAGCGCGGGTGGGCGACAAAGGCGCCATTGATGAACGCCAAATGATCGAGGCCATGTGGCCCGGCGGGCAGCAGCCGGTAACCCAGGTGCCGGTTATCGAAATGCGGGATCAGCAGGTACTGATTACGTCTGCAACGCCGGGGGCGTCGATTGCTTATCGTCTTGAAGGCGCGGGTATCGCCGCCAAACTGTTCGGCGGCAGTGGTGCTTGGCAGCTTTATCGCCAACCCATCCCCGCTTCGACCCTAGGTGAGGCTGTGATCGTCGCCAAGGCGGTACGCTACGGCTATGCCGAAAGCGCGGAAAGTCGAAAAGAGGCGCAGGCTATTGAATGACGTCAGTCATCCGGGTCACTAGCTTGCTAGCGCCACACCGCATTGGCGCAGTTCGGTGACCAGTTCTCGACCTAAATCCACCTCTTCTTCTGGGTGCTCGCAGCACACCTTGAGGTTAAACAAGCGGCATCCGGATTCGATATAGGGCGCCAGTTGTTCGGCTACTTGGGCTGGCGTGCCGCTGGGGGTGTAGCGCTCAAACTTCTCAAACGGTATGCGGTAAAACGCCTCCATGCCTGCCTTGACCGCTGCGTGGGCAGCGTCGCCGTTGTGGCGGTCGAGGCCAACCCATGGCTGGTAGCCGTGCATCCAATTCACATCGTTTCGGCCCAAGGCTTCGGCTTGTTCCTGCACGCTGGCAATGGCTTGGGAGAAGCGACCTGCCGAGCACCACACACCGAGCCAACCCTCGCCAAACTTCGCGGTACGGGTGAGCGCTGCGTCAGAGCGTCCGCCCACCACAACGGGTATGGGGGTTTGCGGTGTGGGACGAATGATCGCGTCCTGTACGCTGAATTCTAGGCCTTCAAAGGTCACGCTTTCTCCAGCCAGCAGGCCCTTGATGATGGCCAGTGACTCATTGGCCCGTACGCCGCGACGTTTCGGGTTCACGCCGCACACTTCCAGTTCATGAGGGTCTTCACCACCAATACCCACACCAAAGATCATGCGACCCGGTGCCAGATTCGCCATACTCGCCAGCTGTCTTGCGACCGGCAGGGGGTGGCGCAACGGCAGCAGATAAATGCCGGTCATGACGCCAAGGCTGGGGTGCAGTTGGGACAGCCCAGCGACTTCTACAAAGCCATCGGTGCCAGAGCCGTTGCGAAACGACACATGGTCCGCCATGAACATATGATCGAAGCCCGAATCCGCGATCTGCGCCACGGTTTGCTGACGCGCAGGCCAATCGAGTTTCCAAAAATTGCTGGGGGTGGCGAGACCAAACTTCAGTGCTGTGCTCAAAACCGGCTCCTTGCTAATACGTGCGGTCGATCCGTTCTACAGGCCAAACGCTTTGTCATCGAGACCGAGCATGACGCGCCCGGCGAGTTCCATTACCGGCTCGCCAACCATCATATGTGCCGACGCGACGTGCACATCGCGAAAGTGCTGCTGCAGGCAGGACGTCTCGTACACCGAGGTGCCGCCCATCAATCGATACATCTGATCAATAACGTCGATAGACGTATTCACTGCGTGCACGTTGGCACTGCGCATTTGCCGCCGGTCTTCCAAGCTGCCCGGGGCGGATTGTGCGGCCTGCCAACCCCTATCGATGGTCTGATAAAAATAGGCGCGCGCAGCGCTCAGCGCGGCATCTGCTTCAGCCACATCAATATGCAGTGATGGCCGCAGTGACAGCGCGCGTCGGCTGCCTTGGGGGGTCTTTTCCTTCGAGGCCCGAATCACTTCGTCCAAGCAAGCCCTTGCCATGCCAAGGCAAATGGCTCCAATGGGAATGCCCAGCAAGGCGAATTTTGGAAACTGATAAATCGGCTGGTTGGCGTGTTCGGTGTCTTCCACATCCCCCGCCATACGCTCGGCGGGTACCCAGACATTGTCGGCAATGTAGTCACTGGAACCCGAGCCGCGCATACCTGACACATGCCAGTTGTCGACTAGCTCAATCTCATCGGGCTGAAAAAATACTCGGGTCAGTCTCGGCGCGTCAGTGACGGTCTCGCCGCTGGCGTCGACTTCGTGAATGCCGCCGGAGATCCACTGCGCGTTGCGACAGCCAGAACCCCAGCGCCAGTGGCCGTTGATGACATAGCCCGCTTGGCCATCGCGCTCCTCGAACAAAGCGGTACCGCTGTCGGCGAAGACGCCACTGGTGATTACGTCTGGGTTTTGCAGCATTTTTTGCAATTGCGAGGGTGGTAGCGCACCAAATAAGTACTGCGAGGTGGCGCCAATAAAAATGCACCAAGCCGTGGAGCCGTTGGCGGTGGCCAAGGTCTCGCAAAGTTTGCAGAAGGCCGTGGGTGAAATGCCGAGGCCGCCGAGTGCTTCAGGTACCACCAAGCGATAAAAGCCCAGCTGCGCCAGCTTGTCTGCTAGGTCTTGCGGCAGGTGGCGCAGCTCGTCGATCTCGCGACGACGTGTGCCCAGTTCTGGCAGCAGTTGCTCGGCGGCACCGAGCAGCTGCGTTTCTACCGCTGCACTGGCGCTCATGGCGCAATCTCCGCGGCGGTGAGGTCGTAAATGCGGCGCCAGTTCTCATCCATTTGCGGCAGCCACGCTGTCAGTAGTGGGGTGCTGGCGTCTTTGGCAGTCATGCCTTTTTGCAGGGTGAGGTACTTATATGAAAAAGCTGAAGCGCGATAGTTAGCCGCACAGTGCACCCAAACCTTTTTGCCTTGGTTTGTCATTGCATCCATAACGCCAAAGAACTGGGCGAGGTGATCGGCCTTTGGTGCATCCCACGGCACCGGAATGTGGACATAGGTCATGGCGTTCTCGCTCACCATACGGCCCTCGTCGGCGATGGCATTTTCAGAATCTGGCATGGCGAGATTGATCACCACATCAAATCCCTCGGCGCGGATGGCGGCGAATTGTTCAGCGGTAGGTTGACCCGAGCTGCCTAAGTTCTCAGGCAATGGGTGATAGTGATAGATGCTGCTGACGGCGCTGTCGGCGCTAGCCAGCGGGTGGGTTAACACCGAAAAAAGCAGTGCTGCCCAAACGTTGAATGTGTTCACCCATCCTCCCCAGTGGTGATGCCAGCAATAGCAGTAAATAGTCGCAGTTAGTTGAACACTCGGCAATCGCGAAAGCTGACTTACACCAGTACAAATGCGCTCGGTCCACCGGTAGCATCGAGGACCAGTGGGAGTCAGGAGAGATCATGGACGTTCGTACTCTGATGCGCCGCGCGGCGCAGCATTACAGTGACTTTGAGGCCATCGTGCACAACGACACGCGGCTAACCTTTGCCGAGGCGTGGGAGCGTGGGGTACGACTGGCCAATGGCCTGCTGGCCATGGGACTAAAGCCCGGTGACCGGGTTGGTGTGCTGGAAGACAATTCGGTTGAGGCGGCGGATTTGTTTCAGGCCGCTGCTATTGCCAACCTCGTGCGGGTGCCCCTGTATCCGCGCAATGGTCGGCCTGCCCATACCCACATGCTGGGTCATACCAACTGTCGAGCACTGCTGGTCAGTGAGCATCATGCTCACGAGGTTGAGGGCATGCAGCAGGAACTGCCCGATCTTGAGCATATTTTCGTGCGCGATGCTGGCTACGAAGATTGGTTGGCCGGTCAATCGGCTGAAGATCCCGATGTGACGGTAGCGCCGGACGATTACTTCATCATTCGTCATACCGGCGGTACCACGGGCTTGTCGAAAGGGGTCGCCTATACCCACAAGGCGTGGCTCGCAGCCGGGCGCGACTGGTTTTATACCTTTCCGCCGGTGGAACCTGCCGACAAATGTTTGCACCTTGGTCCGATCTCACACGGCTCGGGCTACCAGTATTTGCCCATGTGGCTATCCGGTGGTTGCAACATCATGCTCGACCACTTTGAAACGGGTCATACGCTGGATGTGATCGAACAAGAGGGTATTAACTTTCTCTTCATGGTGCCCACCATGGTGAATGCGGTGGTTCACGATAACGGCGCACGTGGCCGCGACTTTTCCTCGCTGAAGTGCTTGTTGGTAGCGGCAGCGCCAATTCAAGATGCCACGGCCCTGGCGGCTCGTGAGGTATTTGGTGATGTGCTGTACCAAGGCTATGGGCAGACCGAAGTGCTGCCGGTATCGATGATGAACTCGGCCCAGTGGTTTGCAGACATTGCAGGCTCTAATCCGCTGCGAGCCTGCGGCTTGGCGCTGCCATTTTCTGAGGTAGAGATTTGGGATGAAGACAACAATCCGGTAGCGCCCAACGACGTTGGCGAAATCGTCGCCCGCTCTGACGGCATGATGAGCGAATTCTGGAATAACCCGGACGCCACCGCCGAGCGTATCGTCAACGGCTGGATCAAAACCGGCGACCTCGGCAAGCTCGACACCAACGGCTATCTGTATGTGGTGGATCGGGCCGACGACATGATCATTTCCGGCGGGTTCAATATTTGGCCAGCGGAACTTGAGAATGTGCTCGCAGGCCATGCTGATGTGCTGGAGGTGGCGGTATTTGGTGTGCCGCACGAGCGCTGGGGTGAAACACCTCATGCCCTGTGCGTGGTTAGCGAGGGCAGTGCGGTCACGGCTGAAGAACTGATTGAATTGGTGAGCAGTGATTTGGGGTCTTACAAAAAACCCGGCGGCGTCACCATAACCACAGAGCCCTTGCCAAAAAGTCCTGTGGGCAAGATCAAACGCAAAGATCTGCGTGAACCCTTTTGGGCCGGGGTTGATCGTCGAGTATCCGGTAGTTGACCGAGCTGCCATTTCCAAAAGCGCAGAAGCCGCTGAAAGTCGCCCTGGCCGGGGGCGGCATTGGCGGTCTTACCACAGCGCTGTGCCTCGCCCGCGCAGGCCACGCGGTAACGGTCTATGAGCAAGCTGATACCTTTGTGGAATCTGGAGCTGGCGTGCAAATATCGCCGAACGCAGCGCGGGTACTGCATGCGCTAGATCTTAAGCAGTCGTTACAAAGGGTGGGTTTCCTGCCCCAGGCGACTGAGATTCGCAGTTGGCGCAGTGGCCGCGTTATTTCACATACCCCGCTCGGACATGCTGCTCGCGAGCGTTACGGCGCACCTTACTATCATGTGCATCGGGGCGATCTGCTGCAGTTGCTGGTGGCCCAGGCACAGGCCCAGCCAAAGATAGAGTTGGTACTAGGCAAACGTATCAGCGCGTTCACCCAAGACAGTGTCGGTGTGTCGCTTGATCTTGGTAATGAGTCCCAGGTTTTTGATTTGCTCATCGGCGCAGACGGCATTCATTCGGCGGTACGCGAACAATTGTGGGGCGAGCAGGCGGCAGATTTCACCGGCAACATGGCTTGGCGCCTGTTGGTTCCGGTAAACCGGTTACCCGAGGGCTTAGTCGCACCGAATGCCACGGTGTGGTGGGGGCCGGGTAAACACTTCGTGCATTACTTGGTCAACAGTGGTCGTCAGGTGAACTGCGTCTGCGTGGTGGAAACCAACGCTTGGCACCCGGAGTCGTGGATCGAACCTGGATCGCTGGCCGAACTGAAAGCAGACTTCGCTGGCTGGCATGACACCATTCAGGCATTACTTGCCCGCGCCGATGAGTCCTCGCTGTTCAAGTGGGGTTTGTTTGACCGCGCGCCAATGCAGGCATGGGGGCAGGGAAGGGTGAGTCTGCTGGGGGATGCCTGTCATCCAACGCTACCCTTCATGGCGCAGGGCGCCGCCATGGCCATAGAAGACGCGGCGGTGTTGGCTCGCTGTCTAAGCGCCGGTAGCGAGAACGAGCAAGATTGCGCTACCACGCTGCTGCGTTACGAAGCACTGCGGCGGCAACGCACTGCAGACGTGCAGCGCGGCTCGCGGCGCAATGCGACGATCTTTCATCTGTCTGGCATCAAGGCATGGCTGCGTGATCGCGCAGCAGCGCGGGCTGGCGGGCACACCATGGACAAACTGTATCGCTACAACCCGTTGAGTGTGGGGCTACACGACAACATGGATCCTTGAGCCAATGAACAGCGCCACTTGGCTTTTGTTGGGCCTAACACTATTTGCCGGGGCAGCGTCACCGGGTCCGAGCCTTGCCTTGGTGGTGCGTAGCGCTCTTACCGGCGGCCGTCTTGCGGGGTTGTTGGTCGCTCTGGCCCATGGCATTGGCGTGTGGCTCTATGCCTTGGCAGTGGTTTTTGGGGTTGCCGCTGTACTGCTTCATGTTGCCTCGTTGATGCTTGTCGTGCAGCTCATCGGCGTGCTGTTTCTGATGTATCTGGGTACGCAGATGATTCGTGGTGGCTTAGCTGCTGGCGCTGACAACTCTGAAAACCTCACCGTGCAGACGGCAGCGCGCTCGCACGGTCGTTACGTCACTGACGGTTTTTTGATCGTATTTCTTAACCCCAAGATCATGGTGTTTTTTCTGGCGGTGTTCAGTCAGTTTCTGACGTCGGAACAAAGTCTTCAGACTCAGGTGGCGGCGGCAACCCTTGCCGGCGTTATTGACGGCCTGTGGTATGCCCTTGTCGCTACGCTGGTGAGTCTGGGTCCCTTCGGCGCCTCGTTGCAGCGTCACAGCGGTAAAATCGATTTGTTCTTTGGGGCCGCCCTGTGGGTAATATCGCTGTGGATTTTATTGCGGCTCCTCAGTGACGGCTCCGGCATCTGATTCACAATGCCTGCAGCCGCAGTGCGCCCTAAAATAAACACGGGAGTGACCCTATGTCTTTCTACGAAAAGCGCATTCTGCCCCACGTCATTAACTGCGCCTGTGGCGCTCCGGCGGTGGCCCGTCAGCGCGAAAAAGTGGTGCCCGAGGCCAAGGGCCGCGTGTTGGAGCTGGGGATTGGTACGGGTCTGAACGCGACCTATTACCGCGCTGCAGACGTTACTGAGGTCGTCGGGGTGGACCCTAGCCGCGAAAGCTGGGTGTTAGCCCAGCCTAAGATCGCCGAAGCCTGCGTACCCATCGAGTATTGCCAGGCCAGTGCTGAGGATATTCCGCTGCCCAGCGATAGCATCGACACGGCAGTGATCACCTACACGCTGTGCACGATCCCGCAGCCAGAAAAAGCGCTACAAGAAGTCGCTCGGGTGTTGCGCTCGGATGGACGCGTGTTGATTGCCGAGCATGCGCTGGCACCGGATGCGGCGGTAATAAAGTGGCAAAATCGCTTGAATGGACTGTGGGGCAAGATTGCTGGCGGCTGTCATATCAACCGCGACATTCGCGGACTGCTGGACGCTAGCCCGCTGCAGGTGCGTCAATGGCAGGGCATGTACCTGCCCCAAACGCCCAGAGTGGCAGGCTACAATGTATGGGGCACCGCGTCACTGAAGTGATGTGGTAAATCACAGGATGAAACCGTGGCACTAGAACTGTTGGATCAGAAAGCCTCGCGAGGGGAAGCCACGCGGCAGTCGCTGATGCGTGCGGCTGAGCGTCTGTTTGCGGAGAAGGGCGCGAACAATGTCACCATTCGGGAAATTGTCGAAACGGC
>ERZ802819.1359-NODE-1359-length-15249-cov-21.6234_pt1 | contig 15249 bp, 16 predicted proteins | sample MGYA00345647_ERZ802819 | MGnify/ENA primary metagenome ERZ802819 (study PRJEB30503, sample SAMEA104212355) | marine metagenome | biome: Westerlies Biome; feature: [SRF] surface water layer (ENVO:00010504) within the epipelagic zone...; material: water... | reverse complement strand
GTGTTGTGATCCGCCGTCAATCAACAGTGTCATTTGATTTGCCCATTCAACGAAGGAGCCTGTTGTTTGTGGCTCCTGATTTCTTGGGTTATATGTTGGCTGTTGGATTGTGTTGTATGAGCTTATTAATTACCCATAGTCGAGATGATCTGATCCTTGCTGCGGTTGTGTCTGCCGGTGGAAACTATGTATTCATTGCTGGAAATCTGCCCGTCACGGCGATGACTGGATTTATTGGAAATTTGCAGCTCATTATTTTCTTGGGAATTTTATATGTGGTTGCTGCTGACGAAATGATCGATAATCAATTAACGCACTACAGCCAGCGAATTTCGCGAATTTTACGCGTTTTGCTGTTGCCCAGTTACGTCGGAATCACCATCCTTGGCATTGCCTTGATCATTCCCTAATAGAAATCCTATGGAACCACCGGCTGAGAATTTGTCAGTAGACCATCCCCATGGTTTATGGACCCTCGTGACAACGGCGATCTCTCTGGTCTTGCTGCTCGTTGGTGGTCTGTTAATCCAGCCACGTTTGGTCGAGCGTCGGACCAGGATTGATGACCAATTTATTCTCACACCGACGGAAGTAGCGGCCTTGCCGTCTGAAACTCTCGTAGTGGTTTTAGATCGCGAGGATGGTCAAGATCAAAATGATTTCAAATACAAGCTTCTACAACTGATACTTCAGCGCAGTGGGCAGTCCTATGCCATGGGCTTTAGCACCATGATTCAGTCGCAGGATGAAGCGGTCGAAGCTATTTCCCATGGGTTTGATTCTCAACGAAATCCGCTGGGGCTCACCGTGGGGGTGTATGGCGCTGGTGCTGCCCTCAATCAGCATTTGCACCCGATCGAAATCCCTGTGGCTGGAGGAGTTTTGGGTTTGCGGGCTGGCTGGACCTACCGAGAGGAATTGCCTGCACTCGCCACCATTCAAGAGATCAGCGATCTCCAAAACATTGTTCTTTTGCAAGGCTTGGGATGGAGTGATGTAGAAATATTTGATGCGGCAGGTTTGCGTACCTATACAGCTCGTCCGGAGGAGCTCTTTCGGTTGGTTGATAATCGTCGTGTGCAATTATTTCCGCGTGGGATTGCAGAACTAGAGGATGAGGAGCCCGTTGTTCGTGCTTCGACGAGCCGCACTGTGCTGGATCCATATCTTCTGATTGCCTACCCATTTGCAGGATTTTTCTATGTTGATCCTGACAACGAGCGCTTGGCTCAGGCTATTCGATCTGGCTTTGAACGTGCGATGCAGGATGGCTCCTATCAAGAGCTTATTGATCAAACTGTGTTCACTCCTTGGCTTAAAAAGCACCTTAATCTCGCCAATCGAAAAGTAATTGTCCTAAACAATCCCAATGCGGCTGAGGTTTTGTCCGCGGTTCAACCCGGTCACTGGATTGTGCCTTGGCATCAGCTTTTGCAGGGCACGATGAATCGTGGTGAAGAACTCTGCACTGTTCAGCAGCTAAAGGCATTGTGCGATTAAAAGATCTTGAACTGGTAGTTCAAGATCTTTGTAGTTTGTTCTGAGGACTATGCTTTGTTCGGTGCTGAGAGGGCGGTCACCATTTGCTTGAATTCATCGCTTTCCGTATCGTCCGCCATATCTCGAAGTAGTTCTTTACTGTCTTCGCCAAGGTTTTCAAGGGTTTTTGCGGTGTAATCAAAGTTGTCAAAAATTGTCTCGACAGACCACACGTAATTGTTCTCAATCGCGTAGCTGCAAATACTTTTCACAACTTCATCTTGGGTGGCTCGGATGCCTTTTTTCCAAAGGTCATCAATAATAAAGTCGACGGTGACAGATCCTTCAAGCATTGGATCGAGGTCGAACGCCAGGATGCAGCCGAGCTCATTAAACGTGTCGACCCATGACTTGTTGCCTTCGAGGCAGTCCTTGATAATGGAATGAGCTTCTTGCTTTGTGGTCACGAGATACGACGTGGCGTTCTTTGTTTGTAGAGCATCCTTGTGCTTCCTGCTGCGATATTTAGGAAGACTTCAACTCCTTCCATCTCGAGCCATTCAAAATGTTATATATGCGATCTTGTTGGTGCTCTAAGTTAGCTCTTTAAACGGGTTTACGGTTTTTAAGAGAGACGCGGTGTTGATTGAACTACTCACTTTCTTTGGCGATAGTCTTTCTATTGCGAAGATTCCAAAATCTTTCATTTTGATGTGTATTTGGTTAGTCGCTTACAGCTGTTGTTCTAAATAACACCACTACTTTGTAATATTTGAGATCCTCATCTGCTGTCAGCTCACTTTTTGCGCGCACCCTGTTGCAGGGGTGGTGCAAGCCTTGGCATCTCCTCGCAGCTCTTCTTAATCGACTGCCTTTGAACCAGCTTCTCTCTCCCTTGATGCAAGTTTCGTTTCCGCTGACTGGATCACAGCAGCCCAGCCGCACTCTCGGAGGTGTTGACCACGACGTTGTAGTGCCGTCATCTCCTCTTGGGACACTGTTTTAAGCAGGGGCTAACAAGCCTTAGTCGCGACAGACGAAAGTTCACTTCAAAGCGCCAGAATGATGAAATTACAAACAGAGAAATGAGAGTAGTCATTGCCGTTCTGCTTTCCCTAGCTGCACTCTCTTTTGTTTTAGTGACTGGCACGAAGGACAATTACACAATTCACATCGGCGTAAGGACACCACCTGTAGAGGCTGGCTGTAGCCAAGTAGGTGAGGACAGAACCGATGAAGGGAAAGTACTTGGCATCTATTCCTGTCCTGCATAGCCAACTCAGCCTCTGTTGGTTCTTCTGTAGTCCCAGGGGGCAATCGGCTTTCCGCCAGGCCAGATCCCCCCTTTCTGTGGTTTGGGGTGTTGCATACAACAACGAAGTCTGAGCATCTCACTCAAAATGCGTGAAAGGCGACTGCTCCATGGCATCTAAGTTCTTCCACGTGCATCATGAATTCCGCGCTGGCAAAGCGCAGCAGTGGTGGGAGACAGCCCAAACAGCTATGGCACCTGGTGGTGGCTGGGATGAGGCAGTCGCCAAAAACCAACAAGCGGGTTTCTACAACCACGCCTTTTGCCCTGTTGGGCCAGAAGGTCCTGCCTTTTGTATCTGGGAAGTCCGCGAGGGCATCACAGCAGAGGAATTTCAAGAGTTCATCGACGGTCCCAACGGCGTGAACTTCGGGCTGGGAGCCTGGATGAATATCTGCAAGGAGATCAACCTTGAATTGGCAGGGAATCCGCCGTACGCCAGAAAGTTCTGAAGCAACTCAAAAACTCGAAAGCCATCCCACAAACCTGTTTCGCTATCCCTCAGCATTATTTGCGCCTCAGGTTGGATGAGTGATCGCTTCAGTTTTTGAACGTCTCTATTTCAGCTTTTAGCTCTTTGAGATGTTGCTCCAGCTTTGAGTAGTTGTCAGGGTCTTCATCCCAAGTGTCGATCAGCTTTTGAGCGGTCTCGATCAAGCTCTTCAAGTCGTCAGAAGTCCGTAGGAGATCCATCGTCAGCTTTCCTTGTCGCCGAGCTTCAATAACTTTTCAAGCTTGAGCAGCTTCAAAAGTTTCACCCCCCACGCCGCAGCATCAGGTTTCACCAAGGTCTGCTCTACACGGAGCTGATCTTCTGGAGTAATTCCGGTTTTGGCCATAGGTACTGTTTAGCCACCAACTGATGGCTGGAACAACGGTGCAAACGCCTATTGCTCTAAGTGCTAGCACCTCCTATTGCATGATGAATGAAAAACGTAAGTAAAAAAATCTGCCTGGGTCGTTAATTAAACAAATCTTGCGATGCTCTATATCCAAGTGTCTGCCATGCCCGTGAATGCAATTACTGCTGTTGCGCCAATGCATAATCACTCACTTTGGTAATTCAGATCAATGATATATGTATAAAAGAAATATCTAAAAAACATTTTTTAAGCTATCAGATGCTTTCGCCTTTGGATAGCACTTTGGGAATAATGTCTTGCTATGGAGCCAACAATTCTTAATTTTGATCCTAAAAAATATAAATTTAGGGAGTGGGCTTGCGAATCTCTAGGTGTGACCTGTTTAGAGCATATACATGAAATTGAGAGAATTAAGACCCTTAATAGAAGTCCGACGACTAATCAGCTGTCTCAGTATTTTCCAGAGATAGAAGACTCTTACCGCTCTTTTGTTTTAGAGTTGTTGGGAGATATGGTTTCCGGAATTTCTTCCTACCAAAGCCCACCTTCTTTTCGCTTTCATTACTGCGGTCGAAGCAGCAGCGTATTTCATCGAGACAGAGATTTCGGAGTCGAAGATGGGAGGATAAATGTCTGGGTCCCACTAACAAGTGTTTGGGGAGAGAATAGTCTTTGGCTTGAAAGTGATATTGGCGCTAAGAATTATAAGCCTATAGTTTTAAAGTTAGGCCAGGCTTTGATCTTTGATGGAGTCAATCTTGGTCATGGATCAATGATTAACACGACGGATTCGACACGCGTGAGCTTTGACTTTAGATTTTTGCCTGGTTTAGGGCCAGCTATGGCAACTTCTTATTAGTGTGCAGTAAGTATGTATTTTGTTGATCTTGTAGCTAGGCAGGTCTTATGCCTTGATTGATGGCAAATGGTTCGGAGGCTATTTATTTAATAGCCTCCGAACCGCAAACAAGCTTCCAACGCCCCCAGGCCTATCAGGAAAGTGCTACCAAGCAAAGCCAACTCTTTACGCGTTTTAGCCATTGGAAGCAGGGCTGAGCCCACGAGTAACTCTCCAAAGAATCTAAAGGGAATCAGTAGCTCCAACGTTTCGCTGAATTACAATTGCTGGGAGATTACCCTGGTTGTTTACTTAGGTTCATGATATTCGCGTAATAAACGACTTGTTCGAGGCGTTACGCAATCAAAGTTATCAATGAAGTCGATGATTTCCTGCTTTCGTGGCGATGTTGTCTGCGAAAGCGTCAAGGTGTTGCGCTTTGCTTAGAGCAGGCGCCCAGTAGCGCCTTGATCACCAGAAGAGCCTCTTCTTCGCATGAAGCTGAGTAACGCTGCTTGTTTCATTTTTTTAATGGACTTTTACTAGTCACAACAGTCCATTTTTCACATGTCAAATGTATCGTCGGAGACCAAATCTCTCCTCAAGGCTCAGCTGGAACAATTAGCCAAAGAAATCGAAGAAACCGCTAAAACTCGGCAAACTCGTCATCCCCAAAGATGGAGAGGCAGACCACTTAGTGAATGACAATGTCCCATGGGGACCATTCACTGACCCCACCAATCAGGTTCTAATACCCAGCCTTCCGTGGTCCAAACAACCAGTCAGACCAACTGATCATTGCTTTTAAATCAAGCCGACTCGGGCATCAATTGAGAGATGTTTGGCATCGGGTCCTGCTTCCCATCAGCAGTGGCTTTCGCGCGGAGATAAAACCAGCTTTCGGTGTCTTCTCTCACTGCCATCTTGTCTGCGATGGTTTTCTAGTTGTTGATTTCGGTTTGATCCACGGACGGTAAGGACTCGATTGGGCCAATTTTGGAAATTAAGCGATGGTCATTACGACTGCTCCCAGTCGTAATGACCTCCAACCGGTTTGATGACTCGCCAGAGGAGTCAGAGTTTCTGGCGGTGCTGGAGGAGTTCAACCGGAAGCACGTTGGGGCGTGATCAACTACTAAAAACCCCGCCTTGCGACGGGGTGGTGGATATATGTGAGGATTTGTCGAGCCATAGATGGCGGCAATCAATGTCTATTGCTTTTTAATATCAGGTTATATATTTATATAAATCAAGTCGTGTCGTGGTTATGCGATCGCGCCCTGATTGATCAATCGTTTAACCAGCGATCTTGACACCTGCCTGGGTAACAATTTCGACGACCTTATTCATGTCGCCAAGCTCTTTTTCATTGGCCTTAAGGCTCTTGAATACAGACTCCACTCCGCCAGGTTGTCCGATCATGACGTAACGACAGAAATCACCATTAGGAGTTGGGGCATGAACCGTACCGGCCTTCACTAAGTAGGAGTCCCCAGTAGCAACGATGGTTGGATGCCCGCCAATATTCAGGTTGAGTTCTCCCTCTAAAACCACATAATTTTCATTCCAGTCATGGGTATGAGGGGGCTGTCCAACACCACCAGGCGTTGCGAACTCAGCAACGCTGTACTTACCATCGGTTTGTTCTGCGGTTAGGCGAAGGGTGATCGAATCACCGAGAACGTTGCAAACCTCAGGCTTTTTGCTGAAGAGGCCAAACATCTGACTGGAAACAAATACCTATGGAGCTTCGGTCACATCACCTGCAAGTTTGTGTATCGAAAAGCACATTATCGATGAACTGGAAGTTCCTTGAGGGATGACTAAAGCCTTTGAGGCTTGTCCTTTCTCATGACTAGTATTTTTACAGTTGTAATGGACGACGGGGATAATGCGAATGAGCTTAATTCATTCTCTACTCATTAAGAAGCATTGAATTATTTAAAACAACAGGTTCATGATTGGAGCCATTCAGATAAATGGAATAAGACTAAAAAACGACTTGCAATGGTTATTGCTGAGAATGGCTTGGAGTTAGAGCTCATTGAAGAAACTCCATTCTCTGCTTACGAATATCATGAGACTTCGAATTCTATTCATGGCTGGAGTGGGGACAGTCAGTCGATAAATTCCAATTGAAACTTAAATCCAAGCTGCGACTGGGTTTTTCGTCGAAAGCCGATGACCTGACTTGAACAGGCGACCCACGCTTTACGAAAGCGTTGCTCTACCAGCTGAGCTACATCGGCGACGAAATTAATTTATCATTTCAGCAGTACTTTTCCTTGCTCACTTGTCTGATCAGCAGGGCCGAAAGTCTGGTCTTGACCCCGCCATGAGAGAGCGACTGTTGAAGGAGTCACTCACCCCCTGGCGTGGCCTTCGGCGACTCGTCTGGGGCGCCTTGTTCGCCTCCGCTGGACTTGGTCTCTTCACCATGCTCTTCCGCGTTTCCGCCGGTAATGCTGTTGAGCTCAGTGACTTCGGGATCCAAGCTGGCGCTCTCACGCTCTTCTCCGTTCTCCTTTATTTCGATCGCACCCGAAACGCCGACTGAATCCTCGTCCTGTTGGGGTTGTACTGGAGGATCCGTTTCGAGGGTTGATGTGGCGTCCACTGATGAGTCGTCCTTCGTGATCACGCGATCGTCTGCTCTGGACTTCTCTTCGATGATGATCGGGTCATCACTAATAGCTTCATCGTTGACAGCTTGATCGTCCTTGAGCTGTTCGAAGTTGGCTTCGTTGATGTTGACCTCGCTGGTGTCTTCCTCGGCTGTGTTGATATCGATGTTGACGTCGCTTGTTTCGGTGTCGTTCTCTTCAAGACCCTCGACTTCAAGGTTTTTGCTCTCGTCGACGTTCGGTTGGCTGTACTCCTCAGAATCGTTGGAGCTGTTTGTTGGGTTCGTAAGGCCTTGATCTGCCGCATCGGCAACTAACGCTTCGTTCTCTGTTTGAACAGATTCTTCTGGAACAGGCTCTGCTGAAACAGGTTCTGAGGGTTGGGGCGGCTGTGGGGTTGGTTTCACGGCAGGTTCAGGCCATGCCAACCGATTGAGCCGAAGAATTTGCAGCCCAAAACTCGTGTGCTGTTGATCTTTTGCAGCCGAGTTCTGTCCCGCCGAGCTTTCTGCCGTTGACTCCTGATCGGGTTCAGCTCGAATGGGTAAGAGCCACCCCAAGGCTTGGCTGAGTTGTTGGACTTGCCACACCATTAAGGCCAGCACTGGGATGCTGATCAACAGGGTGACGAGTCGTGATTGTCCGAGAACAGGTGAAAACTCACTGGCCAGAACAGCGGAATCATCGAGCCACCACAGCAAAGGCAAAGATCCGAGCGCTGCCACAACAACACTGGTGCGGCTGATGAGGCCACCTTGCTTCGCACTGAGAGCCTGCTGGGCTTGATCACGCTCCTTCAGTGGCACGCGTACGAGCAGGAGTGATCCCCAATCAGCTGGTCGTTTCCATAACGCGGCCGCAGGGGCCAGAACGCCGATGGCCCAGATGAGTAGACGCTCGACTGGAGGGACCGGTCCAGGATCGGCACCCGCAAGAATCAACCGAATCAGCAGTAGCTCTAATGGAATGGCTCCAAGGGCAAGGCATTGGAGCCAGAGCAAAGGCTCGAGACGGGACTTCACGACAGAAGTGGAGATCAGGTGGTGAGTTTGCGGCGTTGGGTAACCATCTTGAAGGCTTCGATGCGATCACCCTCTTCCCAGTTGGCGAAACGGTCTGCACCAACACCACATTCGAAGCCTGTGGCCACGTCTTTAACGTCATCTTTGTTGCGACGCAGAGAGTCAAGATCGCCGGTGTACACCACTTGCTTGCCTCTGTGAACCCGGACTCTGCAGTTGCGGTGCAGCTTTCCGGTGTTGACGTAGCAACCCGCCACAGCGCTTTTGCCGATGGTGAACACGGCGCGCACCTCGGCTTCGCCAAGGGCTTCTTCGATGAGTTCTGGCTCGAGTAGACCTTCCATCGCTAGCTGGATGTCTTCCAGCAGCTTGTAGATCACGTCGTAATCCCGTACATCAACACCAGTGGCATCGGCAGCCTTTTTGGCTCCAGAGGCCATGGAGGTGTTGAAACCGATGATCACGGCACCAGAGGCTGCCGCCAGGTCGACATCCGTTTCGGTGATTTCACCTGGAGCCGACAGCAAGACCCGAACTTGCACTTCATCCTTGGGTAGTTGCTCCAGCGAACCGAGGATGGCTTCCACGGATCCCTGAACATCAGCTTTAAGGATGAGGTTGAGCTCTTTGAGCTCGCCTTCATTGGCCTGACCGGACATTGCCGTGAGCGAGACCCGTCGGGAGGCCATTTGTTGAGCGAGGCGTGTCGCGCGAGCATTTGAGGCGCGGTCGCCCACCACAGCCCGAGCAGCTTTCTCGTCGGGGTAGACCTCGAACTCGTCGCCAGCTGTGGGCACTTCGCTGAACCCGAGGGCTTCCACCGCAAACGATGGTCCAGCCTCCTTGAGGCGTTGACGATTGTCGTCCACCATGGCTCGAACTTTGCCCAACACCGGCCCTGCGGCGAGTACGTCACCGGTTTTAAGGGTGCCGTTCTGAATGAGCAGGGTGGCGACTGGGCCTTTTGCTTTGTCCAGGTGAGCTTCGATCACGGTTCCGCGGGCGGGGCGGTCTGGGTTGGCCTGAAGGTCTTCCACCTCAGTCACCAGGAGCAGCATTTCGAGAAGCTTGTCGATGTTTTCGCCCTTGATGGCGCTAACAGGCACCATCACCACATCTCCACCCCATTCTTCAGCGAGGAGATTCTGCTCAGAGAGCTCTTGCTTCACCCGGTCTGCAGAGGCACCTTCTTTATCGATCTTGTTGATGGCTACAACAATCGGCACCTCTGCGGCCCGGGCGTGGCTGATCGCCTCAAGCGTTTGAGGACGCACACCGTCGTCGGCGGCGACGACCAAGACGGCAACGTCGGTGACTTTCGTCCCCCTCGCACGCATCGCGGTGAATGCGGCGTGGCCCGGGGTGTCGAGGAAGGTGAGCTTCCGTGCCTCGTCTTTGTGTTGGATTTCAACCTGGTAAGCACCGATGTGCTGGGTGATTCCACCGGCTTCACCGGCAGCCACCCGTGCTTGTCGGATCGCATCGAGAAGGCTCGTCTTGCCATGGTCGACGTGGCCCATGACGGTCACCACAGGAGGGCGACGAATCAGGTGTTTGAGATCCGCCTCTTCGATCATTTCGACGGTCTTCTTCGCCGCCTCCTCTACATCGTCCTGAAGCACAGGAACATCGAATTCCTTTGCCACCGCTTCGATGGTGGGCATATCCAGGGTTTGCGTCACCGTGGCGATAACCCCTTTGAAGAACAGGGATTTGATGATTTCTGAACTCTCGATGCTGAGCATGTCTGCGAGTTCTTGCACCGTGAGGTTGTCCTCCGGTACCACGATCATCTCAGGACGTACTTGCTTGGCCTCGCGCGCTGCCCGCAGTTCCATGGCGCGACGACGTTGCCGTTGACGAGCGGTTTCCTTGCGGCGTTTGCGCACCGCTGCCACAGGCTTGGGAGCCGTTCGTTGTTGGGCTTTCGGTTTGGCTGGGCGCGCCAGGCTGGCCGACAGCACCATGGCCTGCTGTTCGCCAGCAAATCCGCCGGTTTGTGCAGCGAGAGCATCGTCGTTCTCGCCAATGATGTGGACTTTTTGCCGTTGTTTTTGAGGCGAGCGACTGCGTAGTGCCTCGAGCTTGGCACTGTCGTCCCAATCGGGGCGCCCTGGGCGCCGTTGCCCTCCTGGGGCACCGGGCCGGAATCCTGGGCGACGGGGCGCTGAGGGCGCTGTGGGCCGCGCCACTGGAGGAGTAGCTGTGCCGGCGGCTTCCGTGGGGCGATTGGGAGCATCCGGACGCCGGGGTGCTGGGGCTGCCGGACGACTAATGGGCTTTTGGAGCTGCATGAGCTCGCCGGGTGCCACGGGTTTACGCATGCCACCAGGCATGCCCGGCCGAGTGGGTGCGCCGGGTCGTGTTGGCGCTCCTGGACGGCCACTCCCTGAAGAGCCATCGCGTCGGATTGGCTTACCAACCAATTCGAGGGTGTTTCCTCCGGGTCGAGTGGGTGCGCCAGGCTTTGCGGTTCGTGTGGGTGCACCGGGACGTGCGGGCCCCCCTTGGCGTTGGGGTACTCCGGTTCCAGGACGTTGGGGGGCTCCAACACCGCCCGTACGGCGAGGAACGGGTTTGCCGACGAGTTCGGGTCGCGGCGTCGGACGTGCGGGGGTGACCGTTTTGGTCGGAGCTCCCACGCGTGGTGGGGTCCCAGGACGGGGTGGAGCGCCAGCGCGGGAAACGATTTGCGGCTTCTGGCCTTGGGGTGCACCTGGTCGGCTTGGTGCTGCCGCGGGACGCGGGGTTGGCCGGGATGGCGCTGGGCGCGGCGTGGATGCTGGGGGGGCGCTTGATGCCGCCGCAGGGCTGCTAGCAGGCCGTGGGGTTGGCGCCGTGGGCTTCACGACCGTGGGCTTCACGATCGTGGGTTTCGCTGCTGCAGGCTTCGCAACCACCGCAGGTTTTGCTGGCGTGATTGGTTTCGAGACAATTGCCGGCTTTGCGGCCCCTGTGGGCTTCGTTGCTGGAGTTGGTTTGCTAACGAGTTCTGGCGCTGACGGTTTGCCGACGACCTGAGGCCTCGGGGCTCCCTGGGGCTTCGAGGGGGCAGGGCGACTTGGGGCAGGGGCAGCAGCCGGTCGAGGTGTGGAGGTTGTCGTCGCCGCCGTTGGGCGCGCTGGCGCCGTTGCAGGTTTTTTCGGCGTTGATCCAGCCGACGTGCTTCCAGCAGGTGCAGGCCGAGCGGGTGGGGCGACAGCCTTCACCGACGGTTGCATGGGTTTGTTGGCGGCCGGTTGAGCCGGAGCTTGCGGTTTCGCAGCAGCAACAGGAGCTGTTACGCCGGGCGAAGCAGGGGCCTTTTTGACCGAGAGGATCGATTTGCCCGCTGCAGGTTTCGCTGGTGCGGGTTTGGCCGCTGGAGCGGTTGGTTGACTGGGTGAAGCCCCTTTCCCAAGCAAGCCACGGATCTTTCCGGCTTCGGAGTCACTGATTGAGCTGCTGTGGCTTTTGGCTGCGATTGATAGCTTCTCGGCAGCATCCAACACGTCCTTGTTTTCAAGGCCGAGGTCCTTGGACAACTCGTAAATTCTGACTTTGCCGCTGCTGGTCATTCAGTTGGGGTCTCCGATCGAGCCGGGCATGGTGTGCCGCGGTGCCCTCACGCAAAGTGAGGACAATGTTTAGTTTGCCTCAGCGGATTCACCAGTGCTTGCACTGAGCCGCTCATTCAGCGTTGTAAGGACTGCATCCGGCACCTGACATCGCAGAGCTTTTTGCAGGCGTTTGCGGCGCCGAGCCTCTTCAAGGCACTCTTCCTTCGGGCAGAGATAGGCCGAGCGGCCCATCCCGAAGTCCAGAAGGACCCCATCCTGATGGTCACGGATCACCCGCCAAAGGTGGCGACGATCCTGGAGTTGGCGACACGCCACGCAACGACGGAGGATGGGCTTGGCGTTCACCGGGCGTCCTCACTCATGTTGGTTTCGGCATCGCCGCTGGCCTCGCCTGTCTCTTCAGAGGCGACTGTCTCCACCTCTACGTCTTCAACGGCATCTCCCTCGACAAATTCTGCAGAGGGTTCTTCTGAGAGTTCAGCCTCCTCGACATAGTCCTCGTCATCTTCTGGCAATGGATAGAGCTCCCGGAGGCGTGCATCTTCTTCTGCCCTTGCGGCTTGTTCTACCGCTAAGCGCTCCTCCGCTTCTTGCTGAAGCGCTTCCTCTTCTTCTCTCTGAGAAATCAGTTCAGCAACAACAGCATCTTCAGCGGCCTGGTCGTATTCAGTTGAATTTTTAATGTCAATTTTCCAGCCCGTTAGTCGAGCCGCCAAACGCACGTTTTGACCTTCGCGGCCAATGGCAAGGCTGAGTTGATCGGGTGGCACTAAAACGTGGGCATGTTGTCCAGCGGGATCAACGAGCCGCACCATTTCGACTCGAGCGGGACTGAGGGAGTTAGCGATGTATTGGCCTGGATCTTGCGACCAGCGAATGACATCAATTTTTTCACCGCGCAGCTCGTTGACCACCTGTTGGATCCTGGATCCGCGAGCACCGATGCAAGCGCCGACAGGGTCGACTTCCCGTTCAATGCTGTCGACAGCGACTTTGGTGCGTGGACCAACGGATCGTGATGGTGGGTTCGCTTCACGGGCAACAGCCACGATTCGGACGGAACCTTCTTGGATTTCTGGAACTTCGTTTTCGAATAGATAAACAACGAGGCCAGCATTTGAGCGGCTCACGAAGAGCTGCGGACCGCGCCGCGGTACTTCGCTCACCTCTTTCAAAAACACCTTGAAGGTGGCGTTGGCCCGGTAGTTGTCATTCGGCAGCTGGTCGCGGCGAGGGAGCTCCGCTTCCACTTCGGGCCTGCCTAGGCCTGAACTCACGGCCATGATGATCGACTGACGTTCGAAGCGGATCACCCGAGCGGTGAGCACGGGATCTTCGAGGTCTGCAAATTCCTCTTGGATCATTCGGCGCTGCTGATCCCGCAGCTTTTGGGCCAGGACTTGTTTGGTTGTGGCCGCAGCCATACGACCGAAATCTTCCTTCTCTGGTGTGACGTCAAGCACGACGGTGTCGCCAGCTTGGGCGTCTTCGGCCACTTGCATCACCTCTGCAAGGGCAATTTGATGATCTTCACTTTCAACTTCGTCAACAATGATTTTGCTGGCGAGAACTCGATATCCCTCCTCTTCGAGATCAAGACCAACGTCAAAATTGCTGAAGTAGTCCTCATCAAAAGGATCTTCGCTAATGCCGATGTAGAGAGTTCGTCGGTATCGCTCATATCCCTTCAGCAGGGCTTCCCGTAAAGCTGCTTCAACAACTTGCGGAGCGAGTTTTTTCTCATCACTGATGTCATCGATCAGATTGGTGAGACCGGGAAGCAGTACGAGAGCCATCGGGCTGGGGGTAAAAAAAGGAGTGAGCAGTTCGCTCGATTACTGGCCGGGAGTGGTGAGGCGTACCTCGATCACCTGGGCGCGAGGGATGCTTTTGATCCGCCCACGAATGTTGATCAGCAGAGCATCGGCATTGCGTTCATGCAGAAGTCCTTCCAGGCGGTGCTCAACGTCCTCTTGATCACGATGGGTGACATCCACGGGGAAACCACGAAAAGTCTGGAAATCGCGATCGCCACTCAGTTGCTCGCCGATCCCGGGGCTGCTGATTTCGAGAACATACGCCTCGACCAGTTGCTGGGATTCCTCCAAAGCTTCACCGAGAACACCACTAAAACCAGCGCAATCGTCAAGGTTGACGTCGGACCCGCTGGTGTGTCGGATCTGAACTTGCAAGGTGATGGGATTCATATGCGTCAGCAGTTGAATCCCACACAGCTCGAAGCCTTGTAGCCCTGCAACTCGTTGGGTGAGCTGCTCAAGTTCTGGCAGAAGAGGATGGGGCAAGAGAACTGATATCAGGCCATGCCCGACGTGCATTTTCAGTTGTGACCGATCTCCCGTAGGAGATGCCCGTCGGACACCAATTGAATCTAGATGACAGCCTGCAACCTGTCAGGAGTTGGTTGCATTGACGTCAATGCTCGGTGCGTCTGGAAAGGCATCACCCTTTTGTTCAGGACCCCGCAGCTCAACGTCTTGGTTGATGCACTTCGAACGTTGCTCAGCTGTTTTATGGAATTGGCAAACGCGGCTCCAAAGTTTGCTTCTTGTTCCGTTCGGACCATTGCTGAAGATGACCTTGTCCGGCATCCCAACGTTGGATTCAATTTGAACCCCGCACTGCTCACAACGCTGGCCGGTAGGGGTGGGGATTGACGCGCTCAAGTTTTACAAATCGAGTGATCAAACATTACGAACTTCGGGACGCGGTGGTTGTTCGGTTGACCTCAATGGGTGGACTCTCTTCGAAACGCTCGAGAAGCACTTCCACGGGGATTTTGGTGCCGAAGCGGCAGGCATTGGTTTCACTAGAGGCCAGGGTGCCGTGTTCCCAAAACTTGTTGCTTCCATTCCCGCCTCCGCACAACCCAAAGTGTTCGCAACCCTTATGGCATGTCTCCACCCCTTGGGTCATGTCTTGAAGCAGACGCTGAAAAGACTCTGTACGCGTTGATTCTTCGAGGCTGTGCGTTTTAAGGTTGCCGAGATTGAAGCTGCCGTAGCGGTCGCTGGCGACGGAGAGCAGCTCTGGATCAAATGTGGAGAAATCACCCTGGGCGTCGACGCTCAAAATTGAAAAGGGGCGGTTCAGTTCGTTCTGTTTCATTCGACGATCCCCCTGGATGAGGCTGATCACCTGCTCAAATTCGCGCAAGACAACGGGATAACCGTCTTGCTCGCTGAGACGCCAAAACGTGCGGAGAAAGTCTTTGTATTTCGCCTCCATGCTTGATCCTGCCATTGACGATGATGTATTGATTCCTTCCTTTTCTTCAACATTGAAGCCCACATCATTGATGCCGTTGTCTCGATAAAATCGATACATACGCTCGGGTTGTTCCATGGCGTCTGCCGTGATCACAGAGATGCAGTGAAACGGCACTTGATTGCGATGGAGCGCTTCGATGCCTCGCATTGCCATGACATGGGATCCACGTCCATTGCGGAAGCGTCGATGAGCATCGTGAATGTCTTCAGGTCCATCAACACTGATGCCCACCACAATTTGATTGCGCCTAAAGCAATCACACC
>ERZ802819.1350-NODE-1350-length-15280-cov-14.3779_pt1 | contig 15280 bp, 14 predicted proteins | sample MGYA00345647_ERZ802819 | MGnify/ENA primary metagenome ERZ802819 (study PRJEB30503, sample SAMEA104212355) | marine metagenome | biome: Westerlies Biome; feature: [SRF] surface water layer (ENVO:00010504) within the epipelagic zone...; material: water... | reverse complement strand
AACTCTGGAAAATTATTCAGGAAGCTGGCGATTATTTGGAAGGACAATTGCCTGAACATCCAAATCATCCAAAAAGACGAAATCCTTATGCACATGTAGCACTTGCTGTTAAAGATAAATTTAATAGTAGTTACAAAGATATTGAAGATAATAAATTTGATGAAGTGGTTAATTACATAAATTATTTAAAGCAAAATCCTAGTTAATCTAAGATTTAATTGTATCTAAAAATATATCAATATCTTTGGGATCAGTATTCCATGCGGTAACAAGTCTTACATTCTTTCCGTCCCATTCATCATCATTAATTGTATAACCTTCAGAGTTTAAATTACGAATAATATTTTCTGGTATTTTTACGAATACTTCATTAGCTGATGTCGGATAAGCTAGTTTAATTTCTGGATGTTCATCCAGTCCTTCACTCAATTTTTTCCCCATAGCATTGGCATGCTTTGCATTTTTTAACCATACATCATTTGAAATGTAGGCATCCAGTTGTGCAGAAACAAAACTCATTTTCGATAACAAATGTCCAGCCCTTTTCATTAAAAAAGGTAAATTCCCAACTAATTCAGGTTTAAAAAATATTATTGCCTCAGCAGCTAAACAGCCATTTTTTGTAGCACCGAATGAAAGTACATCTATTCCTGATTTCCAAGTCATTTCTGCTGCTGTACAATTTAAAGATACTAAAGCATTTGCAAATCTCGCTCCATCCATGTGGATGTTTAGTTTATGATTATGTGCAACATCTGAAATTTTTTTAATTTCATCTAATTGATATGCTTCTCCAGTTTCAGTTAATTGTGTGATACTAACTGAAGAAGGTTGAGTATGATGAACAATATCTTTTCCATTTATATTCTCATCTAATTCTTTAGCTGTAATTTTTCCGTCTATACCATTAAGATTTACTAGTTTTGCTCCTCCAGTATAAAATTCAGGTGCTCCACATTCATCAGTATTTATGTGAGAATATTTATGACAATAAATGTTACCAAATGAAGGGGTCATAGTTGATAAAGCCAATGCGTTCGAAGCCGTTCCCGATGCTGTTGGGAAAACAATTACCTCTTTTTCAAAAATTTCTGAAAATTTATTTTGCAAATCTTTTGATATTTGATCATTACCATAAGGAGTCCTGTCACCATCATTTGCTTTTAATATTGCATCTAAAACAGCTGGACATGCTCCTGTCACATTGTCTGAAGCAAACTTTACTCTATCTCTTTTAGTTTTTATCTCTGCCATGACTATTGCTTTGGAAAATAATCTTTTAATTCACCTTCTCTATATACATCTGCTGTACAACAATGAAGTCCTCCACCGAATGCATAGGCATCTCTTAATTCTACTGGTACTACTTCCATTCCAAGATTATCTAATTGTTCCGCCTGGTAAATTTCGCTTTTTTCAACACAGACAGTCTTTGGATCTAAAACAAGAACATTCATTGAAAGCCAAGTGGATGAATAACATAAAGGTGGTGGCTCATTATGAGCAGGTTGTGCACTATCTATAATTTCCCAACCATTATTTTGAAATAATTTTCTTTGTTCCTCTGGTAATCTTCTTTGAGGATTATTTATAATTAATCCCTCTTTAATTGGGGTAAAAGTTGCATCAATATGAATTGGGTATGGATCACCTGGAAAATTTACTGCATGGACGCGATGATCTTTATAATGTCTTTTTAACCAATTAATTCCTTTTAGATTGGTAGTAAAACCATGTTGTACAACTAGATCTTTTCCAAATCTTAAAACGTCGGCCGCATCAAATAAAGGTTCTTCCTCTGTAGTTACAAAGTGTTTTTTTTCAGTCCATTCTAGTCTTTTTTGAACGCCAATTTTATCTGAAAGATAATCTTTCCTATAATCTAAATCTGTTAATCTTGGTTTTGGTGCAGATTCATGACGCATATTAGGATCTTGATTATAATAATCTTTTAACAGCGGTCGATAACATAAATATTCGAACCATCTACAACGATAACTCATAGTTGCTTCTAAAATTTCATTGCCGACAGTAAGCAAAACATCTCTTGGAGGCATACAACCAAACATAGTTTGTGTCTCCCAGTCAGGTGTTGCTGTTTTTTGATTAAAATCAATTGGCGTTGGTCGATCAACTTTAATTCCTCTTTTGTTAAGTATGTTTGAAAAATCATCTAATAATTGATTAGCTTTATCCACTGTATCTTTCGTTCTTGGTCCAAACTTACCTCTCATATCACTATCTTCAGGTACTTTTGCATCTAAAGCCGGTTCTGGTGCAGGAATGCAAGTACCATCGGCTTTACCAACTATAACATGCTTTAAAGGGTCCCACTCATTCCAACTATTAACAATAATATTGTTTTTGCTCATAAATTAATTTAAGGCGATAAATCTTTTATTCCATCGCATAATAAGGCTGTAATAAACTATTGATACAAAAAGAAAAAAACCACCAATAATCGTGTTTGTTTCAGGCACTTCATTGATACCGAATAATGGTAACCATACCCAAAATATTCCACCAATAACTTCTGTAAGTGATAATAAAGTTAGTTCAGCTGCAGGAATTGCTTTAGAGCCAATTGAATATAAAATTAAACCAAAACACACTAACGAACCATGGATAGAAAATAATGATCCATTATAACTTGTAGAAAAAAAAACTAAATCATTTGTAATAATTGCAACTGAAGCGAATACGAAACAAAAAAAACCAGCAAAAGCAACTGTAGTAAATTTAGGAGTTTCCTTTCTCCATCTAAGTGTTACAGAAAAAACTGAGAAACCTATTGAAGATGTAAGTCCAAATACAAAACCTATTAAAGACTTTTCACCAGTATTGCCCATAGCCATAATTAATATACCAACAGTAGCGATAATAATTGATATCCAAACATTAAAAGAAATTTTTTCTTTTAAAAATAAAAAAGCTAGTAATGCTGTAAAAAAAGGCATTGCCGCAAGACAGAGTAAAGTTACAGCAGCACTAGTATTAGTGATTGAATAAATAAATGTAATCATTGCAACGCCAAGACCTGAACCACCAATTAATCCTGACAGACCAACTTTATAATAATTTTTATAAAAATTTTTTCCTTCTTCAAAAAATAAATAGAGATTTAATAAAATAAAAATAGTAAGTCCTCTTCCAAAGATATATTGCCATGGAACTAAATGTGGATTGTCCATATATCTTACAACCAAAGGACCAAACGACCATAATAGTCCAGCAAACAAGACAATTGGAACAGCGATTTTGGGACTTTTAAGCTCTAACATATGCCGAAATCTAATTCTAAATAGAATATTCTACAACAAAAATGTATTTACTAAATCAAACTTTGATTAGGATGATTGGGAAAAAAACAATCAATGATCTCACCCTTTTTAAATTTAGACTTTCCTGCTGGTAATAAAGCCCAAATATTTGATTTAACAAAAGATTTAATTCTAAATGACTCTTGACCTTTTAAAATATGAACCTCTATTTTTCCATCTTTGGTTGTGCTTAGTTTGCTCTTTGCAAATCTAGTAAATTGTTTCTTTTTTAAAAAATCATTTTTTAAAACAGCTTTAACTGGTTTTTCTACCTCCAAACCTAAAATATTTGCAATGAAGGGATAAACAAAAAACCTAAAACAAGCAGATGATGACATCGGATTTCCGGGAAGACCAAAAATAGCTTTTTGTTTCCCTTGAATTTTAGCAAATAAAATTGGTTTACCTGGTCTTATAGCTACACTTTTAAAATAATGAGACAAATTTAGTGTTTTAACAATACCTGGTATATAATCGTACTTTCCTGCTGAAACTGCTCCTGAAGTAATGAGAATATCTATTTTAGAGTTCAGTATTTTTTTTATTTTCGTTTTAAAAATATTTTGATGATTATCTCTTAATATGCCCCCATTATTAAAATTAAATAGGAAACTATTATTTAGGCTTTGTATGTAATGACTGTTAGAATTTCTAACCTTCCAATCGGGTATAAGATCTTTATTAGATATTTCATTTCCAGTTGAAAAAAATAATATGTTTATTTTTTTTTTGACATTAATTTTTGTTATACCCAAAGTTTTTAACGCTAATATATGATTAGGTAAAATTATAGTGTTTTTCTTAATTACTAACTCGTTTTTTTTGTAATCGGATCCAGCAAATCTTACATGGTTGTATTTGTTTATTTTTTTATTAATTATTATAGATTTCTGATTTTTTTTATCTGGGTAAACAATTACTTGCTCAATCGGAATAATTGTATCAAAACCCTTTGGAACAATACCACCTGTCATTATTTCTACTGCTTCGTATTTATTTATTCGTTTATTAATAGGTTTTTTACCAGCTGAAATAGATCCGATTATTTTAAATGCTTTAGATTTATTTTTGTTTAAATTTTTTGTATCATTTGAATTAATTGCATAACCATCAAATGCAGCATTATCTCCAGATGGATAATTAAACTTAGCATAAATATTTGATGCAGAAACTCTGTTCAAAGAATTAATACTTAAAATACTCTCATTTTTAATTTTAATTTTTGCTTTATTTAAAATTCTTCTTGAATTTTGATAACTAATCATAATTTATTTTTTCTTTAGCTTTTTCCAAGTCTTCTTTTGTATTTATATTAAAAAAAGGATCCTTATTTATAAATTCCATATTAATAACTTTAACACCAACACTATTTGCCCATACCTCAACTTTTCTTTGACCCTCATTTAAATCATGTTCTAATTTTTTCATTAAATCAATAGACCAAATTCCAAAAATATTATGTCTTGTATTATTAGATTTTATAAAAAAAAGTTTACTTTCTTCTGAATCTATTTCACTTAAAAATTTTTGTAATATGTCTTTTTTAAAGAATGGTGTGTCTACAGGAAAAGTCGAAATCCATTTATATTTATCATTTTTTTCTTTAGCCCATTTCATAGCACTTAAAACTCCTCCTAGAGGTCCTTGATCTTTTTTTAAATCATTTATCAATGATATATTTTTATAATTTTTATATTTAATTTGATTATTAGAAACGATCAAAATCTCCTTAAATTCATCTATTATCTCAGACAAAATATAATCAATAAGTAACTTGCCATTTAACTTCACTTGCGATTTATCCTCTCCAAATCTTTGGGACTTTCCGCCTGCTAGCACTGTGCCTAAAATATTGTTATGATCCATCATACAAAATATAAAACATTAATACTTGAATTAAAGAAATATAATGGATCTAAGAATTTTAGAAATTGCTTCACATACTGAAAATAACAAAGTTATTAAAAATTTTACTCATAAATCAAAACATAAAAATCCATTATGCGGTGATGAGATGGAAATAAGCCTAATTGTAAAAAATGACACAATAAAAGACATGGGATATCAATGTAAATCATGCATTTATTGTCAAGCATCAGTGAGCTTATTATCAAGGAAAATCAAGGAAAAAAAAATTAATGAAATAAAAACTTTTATATCAGATGGAGAAAAATTATTTGATAATGTCAAAACCAATTTAGAAAAACAATGGAAAGATTTTAGAGAATTATTTAATACAAAAAACTCAGCAAGAAAAGAATGTTTGCTTTTACCCTTAAAAACTGTGTTAAAGGCACTAAAAATTTAAATGATTAATATTACTAAATCTACATTACAAAAAGCACTTATTGCAGGTTTTTTTTCAGCGTTCACAATTGGTGTTTTAACAATTCTTACCTATAAAAGTACACTAGGTTTTTTTATTGCAGGATCGTTCGGATCTTCAATGGTTTTATTATTTGGTTTTCCTGAAAGTCCCTTTGCACAACCAAAGAATGTTTTTTTTGGACATTTATGTACTGCTCTTGTTGGAGTATTTTTTGTAAATTTTGTTCCTTTACCAATTTATATAAATATTGCTTTAGGTGTTGGTGTGGGAGTTTTCTTAATGATTTTATTAAATATAGTTCATCCTCCTGCTGGTGGAAATCCTATAATGGTAATTATAGGTAGTGCATCATATGATTATTTAGTTAGTCCAATTATTTTTGGATGTATAATAATTTTATTGTTAGCTATTTTAGTTAACAAATTTTTACTCCGGAAAAACTATCCATTAAAATAAATAAATGAATTCAAAATATAATGTTTTAAAATTTATTTCTAAAAAATTTGAAAAAGTAGAAGATTTAGTCTCCATAGAGGAACCGTTAGAAATCTCCTTAAAATTTAAAAAGGATAAAGAATGGATTACTCAAAATTTATCTATAACTATGAGAACACCTGGTAATGATGAAGATCTTGTTAAAGGGTTTTTGTTTAATGAGCAAATAGTACAAAGTATTGATGATATAAAATCAGTTGAAAGTTATGGAGAAAAAGTAGGTAAATATAATATAAAAAATAAAATTTTAGCCACATTAAATAACTCTAAACATGTAAACATCTCTAAAATAAAAAGAGACTTTCTAACTAATTCTTCTTGTGGTGTTTGTGGAAAATCATCTTTGGATGCTTTAGAAATAATCAAAACAGACAAGACTGACTCTAATGAGCCAAAAATTACTAAAGATGTAATTATTTCTTCTTCAAATACATTAAAAACAAACCAATCGGAATTTAGTAAGACTGGTGGAATCCATGCAAGTGGTCTTATAAATACCAGGGGTGAATTAATAAATTTAAGAGAGGACGTTGGTCGACATAATGCTCTGGATAAGCTTATTGGTAGTGCCTTAGTAAATGACCAAATTGAGCCTAAAAATCAGTTTGTAGCTTGCTCTGGCAGACTAAACTTTGAGCTAGTTCAGAAAGTTCTAATGACTAATATAGGTATAATGATAGGGGTTGGTGCGCCAACTAGCCTAGCCATAGATTTGGCGAATAAATTTGACATGACCCTCATAGGTTTCGTAAAGAAGGATAGTTTTAACGTTTATACAAATTACAAAAAAGTTATTGTAGATTAATAAATAAAAGGTTTTTGTGTCTAAAAATATAAGTAACTTATCTGGAAGAATAGGCTTAAAAGACAACTTATTTAAGCAAATATCTGAAAATTCACTCAGTAAAGAGCCAAAAGATATTAGGGAAATAGCAAAAAAACATAACCTTGGGGTTTCTACTCTTCATGGTGCAGAGTCGTTTTATGAATTTCTAAGACCCTCCCACAGAGAAAAAAAAGCTTTTGTGTGTAATGGAAGCGCCTGTATGTGCGCTGGAACCCAAGAGCCACTAAAAGAAAAACTAAAAGAAAAACTTGGAGATGACAAAGTAGGTGAAATGTTTTGTCTTGGATATTGTTATGAAAATCATGCTTTTCACTACGATGGTCAAAATTATGCAGGTAATGATATTGATAAAATTGATGAAATAATTGCTGGAAGTGATTTAGAGCAAGAAAAATTTTATTCAGAGAGTTTTGCTTCTACAAGTTTTTTAATGGATGATAAACTTTCAGATATTAATAAATTTAAAGATCACTTAAACAAATTTATAAATAAAGACAAAAAAGAAATAATAAAATCATTATTAGACTCTAACTTAACTGGACGGGGTGGTGCTGGATTTCCAACTGGAATGAAATGGGATTTTTGCAGTAAAGCAAAAGGAGACAAAAAATATGTTATTTGTAATGCTGATGAAGGAGACTCAGGCGCATATTCAGATAGATATTTATTGGAGGATCAAGCTTTAAAAGTTATTTTTGGAATGGTAATTTGTGGATACGTTATTGGTAGTGACGAGGGTGTATTATACATAAGAGGAGAATATCCAAAATCAATTGAAGCATTAAACGCATCTATTAATTCTCTTAAAAAAGAGGGATTACTGGGAGAAAAAATTTTAGGCACAGATTTTTCTTTCGATTTAGGCATTTGTATTGGACAAGGTGCTTACATATGTGGTGAAGAAACTGCTTTGATAGCTTCTATAGAAGGACGAAGAGCCGAAGTAGATGTAAGGCCCCCATTTCCAGTTACAGAAGGTTTGTATAAAAAACCAACAGTTGTCAATAATGTTGAAACACTTGCTGCTGCAGCTGGTATACTTTTAAATGGTGCAGAAAAATTTTGTGCGATTGGTAATAAAAAATCTGCAGGGACAAAGCTAGTTTGTTTCGATAGTTTTTTTAATAATCCTGGTGTTTATGAAATTGAAATGGGAACTCCAATGAAAAAGGTTTTGTATGATATCGGTGGAGGTTTTAAAGAAGATATTAAAGCATTACAAATTGGAGGTCCTTTAGGAGGTGTTATACCTATTGCAGAAGCGGAAAAGCTTAATTTAGATTTTCAAGAATTTACTACAGCTGGGTTTATGCTTGGACATGCGAGTATAGTCAGTATCCCAAAAGATTTTCCAATGGTTGAATATATCCACCATTTATTTGAATTTACTGCTGAAGAGTCGTGTGGGAAATGTTTTCCAGGAAGGCTGGGTTCTTATAGAGGAAAAGAGATGTTTGATCAGCTAAAGAGCAAAAAAGCTAAAATACCACTAAAGGTGCTAAATGATTTACTAATAACGATGAAAAAAGGCTGTTTATGTGCTCTTTGTGGGGCTATACCTACCCCAATAATGAATATTCTTAAGTACTTTGGAGACGAAATGAAAAATGATATGGTTAAAGAAAATTAATGAGCTCTGAAAAAAGAAAAATAGCCTATATAGATGGAAAGCCTTACGAAATTGGCTCAAACCATACATCAATTTTAAAATTTGTTAAAAGTTACGTTGGTGAAAAAAAAGTCCCTACACTTTGTGATGATCCAAATTTAGCTCCCTATGGTGCATGTAGAGTTTGTTCTGTAGAGGTCGCCCTAGAAAAAGATGGTCCTACAAGAATTGTTGCCTCTTGTCATACACCTGTTACTGAAAATCAACATATTTTTACATCTAATAAAGAAATAACTGATCTTAGAAAAAATATTGTCGAGCTAGTTTTAACAGACCACCCTATGGAATGTGATAGTTGTGAAGTAAATAACAACTGCGAGCTTCAAACGGTTGCTAATGATCTGGGAATTTCAGATCACCGATATAATTCACCTAAACAACATAAAGGTATTCCTAGAGATACATCTCATGATTATATGAGAATGAATTTAGACAACTGTATAAATTGTGGAAGGTGCGTTAGAGCATGTGATGAAATCCAAGGATCATTTGTTTTAACAATGAGTGGAAGAGGTTTTGAGTCTAAAATTACCACAGATAACGATATGATGTTTGGAGACTCATCTTGTGTTTCTTGTGGTGCCTGTGCACATACTTGTCCAACTGATGCAATCTCAGATGTTTTTCAATCTAAATCTGCAGCTGTAGATAAAAAAGTTAGAACAACTTGCTCTTACTGTGGGGTTGGTTGTAACTTAGAGGCTTCAATTAAAAATGATAAAGTTGTTGCTATAGATACTCCAAAAGAAACAGAAGTAAATGCTGGGCATACTTGTATTAAAGGACGGTATGCATTTAGTTTTTATGATCATCCAGATAGATTAAAAACTCCATTGATAAAAAGAAATGGAAAATTCGAAGAAGCTTCCTGGGATGAGGCATATGACTTTATTAAAAAAGAAATGAATAGAATTACAAAAGATAATGGACCAGATGCTTTTGCTGGAATTTCATCTGCAAGATGTACAAATGAAGAAAACTACGTTTTTCAAAAAATGATCCGAGCTGCTGTAGGAACAAACAGTGTAGATTGTTGTGCAAGAATTTGTCATTCTCCAACAGCATGGGGTATGCAACAAACTTTTGGAACTGGTGCAGCAACGAATTCTACAGAAGATATATATCATGCTGATTGTTTTATAGTAATTGGAGCTAATCCTACTAATGCTCACCCAGTAACTGGTGCGAAAATAAAACAGCAAGTAATGAAAGGTAAAAAATTAATTGTACTAGACCCAGTTACAACTGAACTAGCTAAATTAGCTGATTATCATATTAAACTAAGACCAGGTACCAACGTTGCTGTTTTAAACATGATGTTACATTTTATTATTAAAAATAAAATATATAATGAAGATTTTATAAGAGATAGAACTGAAGGATTTGATAATTTTATTAAAGAAATAGAAAGACAAGATGTTGACGAGCTAGCAAGAGTTGCGGGGGTTGATAAACAGTTGGTTAAAGAGGCTGCTATAGCGTATGCAACAGCTAAAAACTCAATGGAATTTCATGGTTTGGGAGTAACAGAGCAAGAACAAGGTTCAAAAACAGTAATGTTAATTGCTGACCTTGCAATGATTACAGGAAATATTGGTAGAAAAGGCGTTGGGGTTAATCCATTGCGTGGTCAAAATAATGTTCAGGGCGCTGCAGATATGGGATGTCAACCGCACCAAGGTGCTGGATACTTTGAAGTAGCAGACGAGAAAAATCAAAAATTTTATACAGAAAAATATGGTGTAACTCACCCTACAAAAGCTGGTTTAAAAATTCCACAAATGTTTGAGGCGGCAATTAACAAAGAACTTAAAGGACTTTGGATTATAGGTGAAGATATTGTTCAAACTGACCCTAATAGTGCTCATGTAGTTGATGCAATGAATTCGTTAGAATTATTAGTCGTTCAAGAAATATTTATGAGTGAGACAGCAAAGTTAGCAACTGTTGTTTTGCCTGGTACAACTTTTTTAGAAAAAGATGGAACATTTACTAACACAGAAAGAAGAATTCAAAGAGTAAATAGAGCAGTTGCTCCACTTCCCGGAACAAAACCTGATGGATTGATCGTAACTGATATGATGCAAAAACTTGGTTTTGATCAACCTACGTATGATGCTGACCAGGTTTTAAGTGAAATTGCCGATGTAGTTCCTTTCTTTAAAGGAGTAACAAGAGAAAGACTTGGAAAATTAGGACTACAGTGGCCTGTTAAAGAAGATGGAACCGATACACAAATTTTACATACGGAGTCATTTAAACTTGGAAAAGGAAGATTAAAAAACTTTGATTGGAAGGAGTCAAGCGAGATAGAGGCTAACCAAAAAGATTATCCTTTAATTTTGACTACTAGCAGAGTTCTGCAACACTATAATGCTGCAACTATGACAAGAAGAACAAAAAATATAAATATAGTTGATGAAGATGTTTTGTTAATTCATCCGAATGACGCAGCATACAGAGAACTACATACTGGAGATATTGGAAGACTCTATTCAGGAAGAGGTGAGGTAGCTCTTAAAGTTGAGGTTACTGATAAAGTAAAAGAGGGAATTGTATTTACTACTTTCCATTTTCCAGAGCATATGGTTAACATGGTTACTGGCCATGGTAAAGATGAAGAAACAATGTGTGCTGAATATAAAGTTTCGTCGGTAGAAGTCCAAAAAATTTCAAACCAATTTAAAACAGAAGTGAAGCCAAAAGAAAATCGAGCTGAAGTTAAATAATTAAAATGACCATCGGTTGGCATTTTGACAATACCTACTCTAAACTACCAAATACTTTTAAGGAAAATATAAAACCTTCACCGGTTAATGATCCTGAGCTAGTAATTTTAAATGAAGATCTTGCTAAAACTTTAAATCTTAATTTTTCAAAAATAAATAAAAAAAAATTGGCTGAAATTTTTTCTGGAAATTCACTACCAGAAAACACTAATACAATTGCTCAAGCATATGCGGGACATCAATTTGGTCACTTTACTATGTTGGGAGATGGTAGAGCAGTCTTGTTAGGTGAGCACTTAGTCAATAAAAACAACCGTTTTGACATACAATTTAAAGGTTCTGGGAGAACATCATTTTCTAGAGGTGGAGACGGTCGTGCTGCATTAGGACCAATGCTAAGAGAATATATTATAAGTGAAGCTATTTATTCATTAAACATTCAAACAACTAGAAGTCTTGCAGTAGTTAAAACTGGTGAAAAAGTTGTAAGAGAAAATTTATTACATGGAGCAATTTTAACCAGGGTAGCATCTAGTCACATTAGGGTTGGAACATTTCAATATATTGCAGCAAAACAAAATACTGAAGAATTAAAAATATTAGTTAATTATACAATTGATAGACATTTCCCTGAAATAAAATCAAGTGATAACAAAGCATTAGATTTATTAAATCTTGTAATGCGAAGACAATGTCAGCTTATTGTTGACTGGATGCGAATTGGATTTATTCATGGAGTTATGAATACAGACAACATGGCAATCTCAGGAGAAACCATTGATTACGGTCCATGTGCTTTTATGGATTATTACGATCCTAAAACAGTATTTAGCTCTATAGATAAATTTGGGAGATATGCTTACTCTAACCAGCCACCAATTGCTAAATGGAATTTAGCAAGATTTGCAGAATGTTTAATTCCAATAATTGACACCAATGAAGATAAGGCAATCAAAATAGCGACCGAAATCATCGATAATTTTCAGAAAATTTATGAAGATAAATGGCTTAACATGATGAGGGACAAGCTTGGATTATTTGGGGAGGATAAAAATGATAAAAATCTAATCAAAGGTCTGCTGGATTGGATGGAAAAAAATAAAGCAGATTATACAAATACATTTTGCTATTTAATGGGAATTAATATGAATGAAAAAGTTTATCAAGATGAGGGTTTTAAAAATTGGGTTAGTGATTGGAAAAAAAGATCAACTCTAACCAATCCAGGTAATGAGAAGCAAAATAAACTTATGAAAGAAGTCAATCCTACCATTATTCCAAGAAATCATAAAGTTGAGGAAGCATTAGTTGCTGCAGAAAATAATAATTATGAAGTTATGAATAAGTTATTAAATGTATTAAAAAAACCTTATGATATTAATAAAGATATTTCTGAATTCCAGACACCTGCTCCACTTAGTAAAGAAAAATATCAAACTTTTTGTGGTACGTAAAAACTATAAAACGTAGGGTTCGTGTCTAGCACTGTTACCTAAAACTCTTTCAACTGAAAAATCACTTATATCTATAGTCTGATAAGATCCAGTTGTTATCAGTTCAGTTAATGCTCTACCAATCCCGGGTGCTTGCATTAATCCTCTACCAGTAAATCCTGAGGCCATAAACACATTATCATATTTTGGATGTTTTCCTACGACCGCATTGTTATCTAATTTGTTACAATCATAATATCCTGCCCACCCACCTGTTAATTTTAACTCTTCAAAAGCGGGAATTCTTTTGGCTAATGCTGGCCAAACAAATTCTTCAAAATCATTCCAAGCTGGTTCAAGATCTTCTGCATCAAATACAGAATGAGGTGATCCTGCTAGATATTCCCCACCTTCTGGTCGCCAATAAACGCCAGTTGTTAAATCACCACTTAGAGGCATTTCTTTAATGTATTTTGGGCATTTTACCCTAAAAACTGTATGTTTTTGAGGAACAACTGGGATGTCATCTAACAAGTTTTTAGTCCAACATCCCGCTGCTGAGACAATTGTTTTGGCATTAATTTCAGAAATGTTCTTTATTTCACCTTTAATAAATTCTGCGCCAAGCTCTATAGCTTTACTTTTTAAGGCGCTATGGAATAGAAATGGGTCAATCCAACCTTCACTTTGATTGTCTGTGTATGTGGCTGTTTCAATTCCTTCGTCATTTATATAGGGAAATACTTTTGATAACTCTGATCCTCTAATATTCTTAGTGCCCGCTTCACACTCTTTATGATTTTCCAAAGCTTTATACTGCTCCTCAGCATGCTCAGGTCCAAACATTAATAGATATCCATTAGTCACCATGCTGGCGGTTGGATTTGGGTTTTTTTTAGTTTTTAATAATTCTGGTATTTGAAAGATAAATTCTCTTGCAAATTTTCCTAATAGAATATTTTCTTTTTGGAAAAATTGCCTTCTAAAACCTCCTAATGATAATGGGAAAGAAGCAGTTTTATAAGTTGGATCTCTTTCAATCACTTTTACTTTCCTACCCTCTTTTGATAAAAAATATGCTGTGGCTACTCCTATTATACCTCCACCAATTACTACTACATCGTCCATAATCAATTTATCATTATAAGTCTTATATTTAGAATTAGTGCAAAGCAGCACCAAAGTAAATATGGAATCATTAAATAAGTACTAAACAACTTGACACGTCTAAACCTTAAAATGAGATTGATTATCAATCCAATCAAACAAATTAAAACGAATAATGCTACAATCATGTTGTGAAATACAAAGAAAACTATACTCCAAGTTGTATTACATATTAAATGAATGAGGTAAATATAAACTGTTTTTATATCTCGATTTTTAGAGTGCCAAAAAAGCCATATGGCAATCGTCATCATTAAATATAAAATAGTCCATACAGGACCGAATACCCATTCTGGAGGGCTAAACACTGGTTTATTTAAAGATGAATACCAAGGCTCTTTATAGTTAATTGTAGATAGACTCCCAATTAATGATGCCACAAATGTAGTAGATAGAAATAAGATAAAAGTTAAAGATTTATTTTTAAACATGTTACTAATATACACAATAAAAAAATGAATAAAAAAACAATTTGGATAACTGGTGGAAGTACTGGAATTGGTAAAGCTTTAGCAATTAAATTTGCAAGCAAAGGTTGGAATGTAGCTGTATCTGCAAGAAGAGTAGAATTATTAAACGAGCTTTCAAATTCATATGAAAATATCTCTGCTTTTCCACTTGATGTCACAGACAAATCTAAATGCAAAGAAGTGTTTAATGAAATTAAAAAAAAGTTTGAAAATATAGATATATGCTTTTTTTCAACTGGTACATGGAACCCTAAAAAAGAGAAAGATATAGATGTAGAACAAATGGAAGAAGTATTTAAAGTAAATTTTTTTGGAACTGTAAATAGCATCAAGGCTATAGAGGAATACTTCAGAAATAAAAAGAGTGGTATTATTACAATAGTTTCATCAATAGCTGGATACAGAGGATTGCCAAACTCTACAGGTTATGGACCATCCAAATCTGCTTTAAATAATTTAGCCGAAAGCTTATATTTTGATTTTAAAAGATATAATGTGCGTATTTGCTTAGTTTCTCCAGGTTTTATTAAGACACCAATGACAGATAAAAATGATTTTAAAATGCCATTTTTAAAAACACCAGAATATGCTGCAGATCAAATTTATAATGGTTTAATTAACAAAAATATATTTGAAATACATTTTCCTAAAGCACTGACAATTACATTAAAAATTTTAAGTTTTTTACCTAGTAAAGTTTATTTTGGTTTAATTGGTAGAATGACAAAATATCAAAAAAAATAATTAATCTTTAACAAATACAACCGTTAACTCTGCAACTTTAAATCCAAACTTAGTCATAGTAGCTCTATTAATAGCAA
>ERZ802819.1345-NODE-1345-length-15291-cov-15.2866_pt1 | contig 15291 bp, 16 predicted proteins | sample MGYA00345647_ERZ802819 | MGnify/ENA primary metagenome ERZ802819 (study PRJEB30503, sample SAMEA104212355) | marine metagenome | biome: Westerlies Biome; feature: [SRF] surface water layer (ENVO:00010504) within the epipelagic zone...; material: water... | reverse complement strand
GCGGGCTGACTCGCTACGGACATGCCTACGTGCCCTTGGATGAGGCGCTCTCGCGGGCGGTCATCGATCTCTCCGGTCGCCCCGGCCTGCACTATCGAGTGGACTATACCCGCGCCCGGGTTGGGGACTTTGATGTCGACCTACTGCGCGAGTTTTTTCAGGGTTTGGTCAATCACGCGATGATGACTGTGCACCTAGATAACTTGCTGGGTGATAACGCTCATCACCAAGCAGAAACACTGTTTAAAGCCTTCGGACGCGCCCTGCGTATGGCAGTGGCCGAAGATGCGCGTATGACGGGTATCGTGCCCTCGACCAAGGGCAGTTTGTAGGCGTGCTACTGATCCCCGCCATTGACCTGAAAGACGGGCAATGTGTCCGTTTGCGTCAAGGCCGCATGGACGATTCCACGGTGTTTTCCAGCGACCCTGTGGCCATGGCTGCGCATTGGCAAGATCAAGGCGCGCGGCGCCTGCATATTGTGGATCTGGATGGCGCCTTTGCAGGAGTACCTCGCAATGGCAGCCTGATTCGCGAAATGGTCGCCGTCATGGGCGATGTACCAGTGCAGGTAGGTGGGGGTATTCGCAGCGAAGCAATCATTGAGGCGTACTTGGATGCCGGTGTGCAGGGCTTGATTCTGGGTACCAAGGCCGTCAACGAACCCGATTTTTTGCAGGCCATGGCTTTGGCCTACCCAAGCAAAATTCTGTTGGGTTTGGACGCGCGCAGCGGTGTCGTGGCCACTGAGGGTTGGGATAAAGAAACCGGCATCCAAGCTTTAGACTTCGTGCGCGATCTCATCGAGCTGCCCCTTGCCGGCATTGTTTATACCGATATTGACCGTGATGGCATGATGCAAGGTCTCAATATCGCCTCGACCCTGGCGCTGGCTAGGGCCGCGCAACTACCCGTTATCGCATCTGGCGGTGTTACTGAGTTGGCCGATTTGCAGGCGTTGAAGGAAGCATTTGCCGAAGACACTACGCTGCTGATGGGTGCAATTACTGGCCGTGCTATCTACGAAGGCACGTTAGATGTGGCTGCGGGGCAGGCCTTACTCGACGCTTGATAAGCTCGGTGTCTGGGCTTGATTTACTTGATCTGCGATCACCTGCAGCGCCGCTGCAAGCACAGCGCTTTCGTCCAAGGAATTCACTGCAACGTCTGGCATCAACCCCACCTCGCTAAACCCACGTCCCTTGGGGGTGCGGTAATGTGCGGTGGTGATTTTTAGCGCGCTGCCATTGGCCAAGGGTGGTAGTAGCGTTTGCACACTGCCTTTCCCGAAGGTTTGGCCGCCGACGATGGTTGCGCGGCCGTAGTCCTGCAGCGCACCGGCGATAATTTCCGCAGCAGATGCCGTGCCGCCGTCGACAAGAACCACCAGTGGCGTCGATGCGAATGGTGTGTAGCTTGTCGCGTCATAGGACTCGGTACCTCGATGGCCTTCGGTGGTGGCGATGGTGCCGGAGTCGATGAAGAGATCTACGCTCGTTACTGCGCAGATCAAAGAGCCCCCGGGATTGGCTCGCAGGTCGAGCACGAGGCCCTGCACGGCGGTATCGCTGCGGTTGTCAGCCGCGGATTCTGTCAGAGTGGTAACGGCTGCGGTTAAGTCTTCGGCGAGAGTGTCATAACACTGGTCTGCTCTGACATAGGCGATGCGATTTTCCAGTAAGCGAGTGTGTAGGTAGACGGCTTCAAGCTTTTGGCGCACGACGACGACGGCGATACTTACGGTGCGATCTGGCGGTCCGCCAGGCACAGATCGCTGCAGCTCTAGGTTCACCGCGCTACCAGACGAACCACGCAGTTGGTCGACGACCTGGCTGAGTTGCCACCCGGTAACGGCCGCGCCGTCGATCTTGGTAATCACATCACCCACTTGGATATTCGCTGCCGCTGCCGGTGAGTCTTGCAGCAAACTCAGCACCGCGAAGTTACCGTTGCGCAAACCAACTTGTATGCCCACGCCGGCGAATGTGCCGCGTGTGCTTGCCTTCAGTCGCGCATAAGCCTGAGCATCCAGCACCTGAGAGTACTCGTCTAAACGGTTAACCATGCCTTGAATGGCTGCTTCGGTGAGGGTGCTTTGATTGAGCGGTGCCTGATAGTGCTGGATGAGTTGATCGGTTGCCTGATCGACACTGCGTAACGACTGGTGACGGAGCAGCGCGCTTTCATCCATTAAGCTGCGATGCAGCAACATGCCAACGACGAGACCGCAAAGCACACCCAGCACCAAGGTGCGGCGAGATACGAGTCGCTCGCGCTTCATTTGGCAAGCCAAGCCGTTGGATTTTGCACGGCGCCATCCTGACGCAGTTCAAAGTAGATGCCGGGTTCGTAACCACCGCCACTATTGCCAGCTTCGGCAATGGGCTCGCCGCTCTCCACCCAATCGCCTGCGTTTTTCAGCAGTGCATCAGCGTGACCGTATAGCGTCATGTATCCGCCGCCGTGATCGACAATGGCGATGAGCCCGAAGCCGCGCAGCCAGTCGCTGAAAACGACTTTGCCGCGGAACACTGCGCTGACGGTATCGCCAAAACCCGCAGCCAGATCGATGCCGCGCCAGCTTAGGTTGGTGCCTGCACGAGGTTTACCGAATGAATGTCTGATTGGTCCTCGCAATGGGCGAGGTAAGCTGCCCTTGGCCGCGGCAAATGCCTTGCCATCTAGCGCCGATAGTTGACTGCGCAGTTGTGCAAGCAGCGCGCGTAAACGTTCGCTGTCGGCCAGTAACGCATCGCGCTGCTTGGTTTTGCTCTCGCGCTCCCCGGCAAGCGCATTGATGGCCGATGCCCGCTCATCGCGTCTGGCTTGAACGGCGGTAGTTTGCTTCGCCAGCGCTCGGCTTTGCATTTCTTGGGTTGTTAGTTGCTCATTCAGCGCCGTTTGGGTCTTGGTGAGCTTGGCTATGCTGGCCTTGTACTGTTCGATGCTTTCAAGGCGCTGCTGACTAAAATAGCCGTGATAGCGCATGTAGCGCTGTGTGTCAGCGCTGGAGCGCTTGCTGAGCAGCTGCTTGACGAAATCGTCGGACTTTAATCGCGACGCTGCCTGCACATGGGCAACAATAATGCTGCGTTGTGCCTGAGTTTGTTCGGTGAGTGTGTGGCGCTGCTTGCGCAGCTTGGTCACGGCGATTTGCGTCTGCGACAGCGAAGCCTCTAGCTTTCGACTCTGTTGGCGCAGCCCGGCGATGGTTTGGTCTTGCAGCTGAATTTGTTGTTCGATAGCGGCGCTGCGCCGCTGGGCGTCGGTGAACCACTCTTCCAGCGCATTGAGCTTTTGCACCACCTGATCGAGAGCTTGATTGGCGTCAGTCTCCTCTGCAGAGAGTGTGCTCGGGACGCCGACGGACAGCGCGATTACTGCACAAAGTTGTTGGGCGACAATCGAGCATCGCGTCATCATGTTTAGCGCGATGCGACGAGTGTTTTGCCGGTCATTTCTGGCGGAATCTCAAGCTCCATGAGCTGCAGTAATGTAGGAGCCACGTCACACAGGCTGCCTCCCGGACGTAGGGTGAGGTCTTGGTCGCCCACATACACCAAGGGCACAAGATTGCTGGTATGTGCTGTGTGCTCTTGATCGCTACTGGGGTCTCGCATCTGCTCGACATTGCCGTGATCGGCGGTCACCAGCATCTGGCCAGCGGCGGCTTGTACCGCTTGCTCCAATCGCGCTAAGCACTCGTCCAAGGTCTCTACCGCCTTAATGGCAGGTTCCAGCTTACCGCTGTGACCAACCATGTCGCCGTTGGCGTAGTTGCACACGATGACGTCGTAGCTACCGCTTTGAATTGCCTCAATGAGTTGATCGGTGACTTTGCGGGCGCTCATTTCCGGCTGCAGGTCGTAGGTGGCTACATTGGGAGAGGGGATCAAAATGCGTTTTTCACCCTCAAACGGTTGTTCTCGGCCACCAGAAAAAAAGAACGTGACGTGAGCATATTTCTCGGTTTCGGCGATACGCAGCTGTTGTTTGTTATGCCTTTGCAGATATTCGCCCAAGGTGTTGTGAAGTTCCTCGGGGGCAAAGGCGCAGGGCAATGCGATGTCGTCGGCATATTGGGTAAGCGTGGTGAAGTTGGTCGCTGGCTCAAACGATCGGCGCTCGAATCCGGCGAAGTTAGGGTCGGTCATCGCGCGCGTTAGTTGACGAGCGCGATCGGCGCGAAAGTTCATAAACACCACGCTATCTTCGGCGGCGATGCCCCTGGGTGGCAGCTGGGCGTCGTGCAGGGCGGTTGGCTGCACAAATTCATCGTTCTCATCGCGGCCATAGGCTGCTTGCAAAGCCTCAACCGCGCTCTGGGCATGAAAGGGTGCCTCGCCGCGGCTGAGTAGATTGTAGGCTCTGGCCTGACGTTCCCAATTGTTGTCGCGATCCATGGCGTAATAGCGCCCGCAGACGCTCAACACACGGCCACAATTTAGCGTCTCGAGCAAGGTTTCGGCGGCTTCCAGTGATGGCATTGCGCTTCGCGGCGGCGTATCCCGGCCGTCTAGGAATGCGTGTAGGTAAACCTCTTTTAGCCCGGCCGCGGCGGCGGCACGGATCAAGGCAAAAATCTGTTCCTCGTGGCTGTGAACACCGCCGGGGGAGAGCAGACCCATAATATGTAGCGCACTGCCCTTGTCCTGAACGCATTTGAAAACATTTTTGAAGGCTGGGTTGTTGGCAAATTCGTCGTCGTCGATGGCGCGATTAATGCGGGTGAAATCCTGATACACCACCCGGCCCGATCCAAGGTTCATATGACCTACTTCTGAGTTGCCCATTTGTCCTGCGGGCAGACCCACGTCCAGACCTGAACCTGAGATGAGCGTATGCGGACGCTGTGAGATGAAGCGGTCCCATGTGGGTGTCTTCGCAAGTGCAATGGCATTGTGCTCGACTTCGAGGCTGTGACCGAATCCGTCGAGAATCACCAGCAGGCTGACAGTAGACATGTTGAGGAACCCTTGGGTTTGATGCGGCGGAGAGTTTAGCAAAAAGCTCAGTGATTCAGGATGAATGTGTATAATCGCGCCTCCTTAAAAGGGCGCAGGTATGGAACAGTTTTTTTCCTTTTTGGGTAACCATCCAATCTTGGTTGGCACCTTTTTGCTGCTATTGTTTTTGTTCTTCCGCAATGAAAGAACGCGTGCCGGTGCGACGGTGGGTACACAGGAACTGGTGCGGCTGGTCAACAAAGAAAATGCCATTGTACTGGACGTGCGTGAACGCACCGAATTCATGGAAGGTCACATTGTTGATGCGCTGAATATTCCTTACGCATCTCTCGAAGCGCGGCTAGACGAGATCTCCCAGCACAAAGAAGCGCCCGTTGTCATCGCTTGCAAGATGGGCCAGCACTCAGGTGCTGCTGGCACGCTGTTACAAAAGAACGGCTTCACCAATGTCACGCGCCTGACCGGCGGATACGCTGAGTGGCGTGCGCAAAACTTACCGGTAGTAAAATCATGACGGATGAAAATCAGGACAACCCTCAACCAGAGCAAGCTGAGGGTACCGCTGCGGAACAGCAGGTGCAGTTGCGTATCGAGAAGGTCTTTCTCAAGGATGCATCTTTTGAGTCCCCGAATTCACCCGAGGTGTTTACTAAACAGTGGCAACCGAATCTTTCTGTCGACATCAACACGCGGTCAGCTGCGCTGCCCGATGACCGACATGAAGTGGTGCTCACCATTACCGTGCGCGCTAATGTTGAAGAGGACTATCTGGGCTTCTTGGTTGAGGTTCAACAGGCGGGTATTTTCTTCGTCAAGAACGCAGATCCTGCGCAGCTTAGTCAAATCGCTGGTATCGCCTGTCCGACTACCTTATTCCCCTACGCTCGAGAAAGCCTCGACAATCTGGTGGTAAAAGGTGGCTTTCCGGCAATCCAACTTGCTCAGGTCAACTTTGAAGCGTTGTATGTGCAGGCCATGCAAGAAAGGCAGCAGCAACAGCAGGAGGCTGCCCCGGCACCGACGACGCATTAAACGCACAAAAGTGCTGCGGGAATAAGCGCAGACTGCGCAAACGACTAAAGGATGCCGTCGTAACCCCGTTGCCGCCAAGCCTCATAAAGGGTGATGGCGACAGAATTGGCGAGATTGATGCTTCGACTTGGCGCCTGCATCGGGATGCGCAGCTTGCGCTCTTGGGGCCAGCGCGCCAACACCTCATCCGGAAGCCCTCGGGTTTCTGGCCCAAACAGCACCACGTCTGCAGCGTCGAAGGCGACCTCTGCGAAATTGCGGCTGCCCTTAGTGGTCATTGCAAACCAACGGCTTTTGCTCAGTAGCTGCTCGCAAGCTTCTAGGCTGTCGTGAAGTATGACCCGGGTAAAGTCGTGATAGTCCAAGCCCGCGCGCCGCATGCGCTTGTCGTCCCAGTCAAAGCCCAGTGGACGAATCAGGTGCAGGGCGGCGCCGGTATTGGCGCAAATGCGGATGATGTTGCCAGTATTCGGCGGAATCTCTGGCTGGTAGAGCACGACGTGCATGATGTTAGGTGTAAGCGCTAGAGCTCGAGTTCCTGCATTTTTCGAGTCAGCGTGTTTCGACCCCAGCCAAGAAGCTCTGCGGCGTCTTTTTTCCTACCGCCAGATTTGCGTAGGGCTGCATTAATCATCACCCGTTCGAATTTGGGCATGGCGGTATCCAGCAGCGCCATATCGGGCGACTTTTCCAGCTGTTGGTTCGCCCAGAGTTCTAGGCCGGTTTCCCAGTTGCCGTGATCGGCATTGGTCTCGCTTTGCTGCAGCTCTGGCGGCAGGTCTTCGATCAAAATCGTTCGGGAACTGGCCATGACCTGCAGCCAGCGGCAGGTGTTCTCAAGCTGACGAACGTTGCCGGGCCATGGCAGTAGGCTGAGGTACTCTGCCGCGGTGGAATCCAAGATCTTAGGCTCGTCGCCGAGTTCAATGGCGGCGGCATCAAGAAAGTGCTTGGCGAGTAAGGGGATGTCCTCGCGGCGCTCAGACAGGCTGGGCACATGCACGCGAATGACGTTGAGACGGTGAAACAGATCCTCGCGAAAGGTTCCTTGTTCGACAAGACGCTCCAGATTTTGGTGTGTCGCGGCGACGATGCGCACATCGACGCCAACCGAATGGTGCCCGCCAACACGATAGAACTCATTTTCTGCCAGAACGCGCAGCAAACGGGTTTGGGCTGAGGCTGGCATATCGCCAATTTCATCTAAGAACAGTGTGCCGCCATCGGCTTGTTCGAAACGGCCCACGCGCCGTTGTGCAGCGCCGGTAAACGCGCCTTTCTCGTGGCCAAAAAGTTCGCTCTCAATGAGGTCGCTGGGTATGGCCGCTACGTTCAACGCGACAAAGGGTTCGCTCTGCCGCGGTGAATGCCGGTGCAGGGCGCGAGCGACCAGCTCTTTGCCGGATCCGGATGGACCGTTGATCAATACCGAGACGTTGGAGGACGACAGGCGGCCAATGGCGCGGAACACCTCCTGCATCGCGGGTGCTTGACCGATGATTTCTGTTGAACCTGTTGGCTCCGGCAAGCTAACGCTTTTGACATCTTCGGTCTGCGCGATAGCCCGCCGCACGACGGCGACAGCCTCGTCTACGTCGAAAGGTTTTGGCAGATACTCAAAGGCGCCGCGTTCGAAACTGGTGACGGCGCTTTGCAGGTCCGAGTGGGCTGTCATGACGATAATGGGCACTTGATGGTGCACCTCTTTAACTTGGCGCAAGAACTCCAGCCCTGAAGTGCCTGGCATGCGAATGTCGGTGATAATCGCTAGGGGCGAGTCGTCGCCTAGGTGATGCAGCGCCTGATCCGCCGTATTGAAAGCGGTTATCGGAATGCCAGCTTGGCTCAGCGCTCGGTCAAGTACCCAACGAATGGCACTGTCATCATCTATTACCCATACGTGCTGGTTCATATTATTTCTCTTGATTCGCTGAGTTGGTTCAGCCCGCTAAAGGGTAGGTAGACTGAAAAGGTCGTGTTGCCCGGGCGGCTGGCGACCTGCAGTGTGCCCCCGTGCTGACCAACAATATTCTGTGATATGGAAAGACCCAGTCCAGAGCCTTCGCTGCGACCGCTGATCATCGGGAAGAAAACGCGGTCGATCAGGTCTTCGGGAATGCCTGGCCCATTGTCCGTAATACTCAAATGCATAATTTGCTTGTGGCGCACAGAACCAATGGTGAATTGACGCACCACTCGAGTCTTGAAGACGATGCGTGCGCGCTCGGTTTGCTGCAGCGCCTGACACGCGTTGCGGGCGATATTCAAAATGGCTTGGATCAGCTGATCCTTGCTGCCCTGAACCTCTGGCAAGCTTGGGTCGTAATCTCGCTGCCACTGCAGATCGGCATGGAACTCGCCCTGCAAGATATGAATCACGCGTTCTAGCGCCTCGATTAAATTTACCGGCTCAAATTGCATGGGCTGCCATGGCCCCAGCATGCGATCCACCAGATCTCTTAATCGATCTGCCTCGCTGATGATGACGTGTGTGTATTCTCTAAGCTCAGTTTCCGGCAGGGCTCGCTCGAGCAGCTGGGCGGCGCCGCGGATTCCGCCCAAGGGGTTTTTTACCTCGTGGGCTAGGCCTCTTATCAGGCTGCGCGTAGTGATTTGCTGTTCATCCGTAAAACTACCCTGGCTGATCGAATTGATGCGGCTCGTGGGGTGTAGCTCCAACAGCAAACCCTTTGGGGTTTCTAGGTTGGAAACGGTTAGGTCCACTTCTTCTATGGTGTTTTCGGGTAACTGCAGCGCCACATTGCGCGCGGTAAACGGTTGGTCGTCGGTCACCGCTTGGCGCAGCGATGTGACCAGTTCATCGTTACCCAGCAATAGATCGGTCAGCAAGCTGCCCAGCACTGCATTGGCGGATACATGAAGCAGGTCTTCGGCAGCGCTGTTGAGTTTCTTGATGGTGAACCGCTCGTCCAACACGATCACAGCCGTCATCAAACTGCCGAGCAAGTGCTCGGCAAGTTTTTGAGTATTGGCTGGGCGTTTTCTGACTTGGTTCATCAATGTCTGACAGTTGTTACGGGCTATTTAAGCCTTAGACACTCGCACGTGCACCGCTAAAGATCGTTAAAAAAAGGGGCATCGATCAACATCGACACCCCTCTTCACTCACCAGTTTGCAGCGCATTCTTGCGAACTTGTCGCTAGAGCTGCGCTGATGAAGCGGTCACCTAGGCCAGCGCTTCCTTGGTGGTTTTCACAATGGCCGCAGCAACTTTGTAGGGGTCTGCGTTAGATGCGGTGCGTCGATCTTCCAATCGTCCGACCCAGCCGTCGGCCGGTGTGGTAACCGGAATACGGATGGATGCGCCACGGTCTGAAATACCATAGCTGAACTCATCGATTGACTGGGTCTCGTGCTTACCGGTCAAACGCTGATCGTTGTCAGCCCCGTACACGCTGATGTGGCGTTGAATGTTCTTACCGAACTCCTCACAGATCTTGGTGAAGATTTCTTCCTTGCCTTCGGTACGCATCGCTTCATTGGAGAAGTTCGCGTGCATACCTGAGCCGTTCCAGTCCAAGTCGCCAAAGGGCTTTGGATGCCAGTTGATGGCGTAGCCGTACTTTTCGCCGGTGCGTTCGAGGAGGTAGCGTGCAATCCAAATCTGGTCACCAGCTTCCTTGGCACCTTTGGCGAAAATCTGGAATTCCCACTGGCCAGCCGCCACTTCAGCATTGATGCCTTCGATGTTCAGACCGGTCTCAAGACAAAGGTCGAAGTGCTCTTCAACGCAGTCACGCCCGTGCGCGTTTGCAGCTCCGACTGAGCAATAGTAAGGGCCCTGAGGTCCGGGATAACCGTTCGCAGGGAAGCCCGGGGGCAGTTGGGTGTCGACATCCCACAGGAAGTATTCTTGTTCAAAGCCAAACCAGAAGTCGTTGTCATCGTCGTCGATAGTGGCGCGGCCATTTGACGCGTGTGGCGTGCCGTCGGCATTAAGCACTTCGCACATAACGAGGTAGGCATTTTGACGATCAGGATCAGGATAGATTGCCACAGGCTTGAGCAGGCAATCTGAGCTGCCGCCCTCTGCTTGTTCGGTTGAGCTGCCGTCGAATGACCATTCGGGTACCTCGTCCAGCGCGCCTGAGAAGTTGTCTTTGCTCATTTGCGTTTTGCTTCGCAGGCTCTGCGTTGGCTGGTAGCCGTCCAGCCAGATGTATTCTAGTTTCGATTTCATGCTTGGTTTTTCTCCTTAAGTATAGGTACCCGTGTGTCATTGCAGGTATGTAGGCGCTGCTACCAAAGCAACGTCAATTTCAGTGCGTAATCGCTCAGATCTGGTAGCAAACTTCTTTCAATAGCTGCTTAAGTCCACGCCCTGAACCAAAAGGCAGCAAAATGCATGCCATGCTCGATTACATGTAAGCCTTTGAATTCAAATAGTTTCTTAAAAAGCTCTCAATAAATTGCACCACGATAGTGCACTGAGTCTGTCCTGCTACGACCTGCGCGCCATTCTGGTGCATTTTTGCCCTCCGCACAACGCCACGGCTGTGTTTTTTCGGTGCATTGCTGCGAATAGGGTCGTCACCTCTGTGCCGAACGCTTGTATCGGCTGCAAGCCCATTGGGCGGTTGTTTTAGGCGACAGTAGCGAAGCCTTCGGCCATAATCGCGCGCTTGCCGATGTGCCCACAACGCTGGGTTCCGCCGCCGCTCTTCGTGCTGTGGCCTATATGACTTTAAGAAAAGGAAAAACACTGTCGTGTCGAATTTGAATGTACGCAACATAGCGATCATCGCTCACGTCGATCATGGCAAAACCACCTTAGTGGACTGCTTGTTGCAGCAAACCGGTTTGCTTGACTCCAGCGCTGCAGAACGCGCCATGGACAGCAACGACTTGGAGAAAGAACGGGGCATCACGATTTTGGCGAAAAATACCGCCATCAATTATCGCGACGTGCAGATCAACATTGTCGATACACCCGGGCACGCAGATTTTGGCGGCGAAGTTGAGCGCATTTTGTCCATGGTTGACGCGGTGCTGTTGCTAGTGGACGCCGTCGACGGACCCATGCCACAGACTCGCTTCGTCACCCAAAAAGCCTTTGCCTATGGCCTACAGCCCATTGTCGTGGTGAACAAAATTGATCGCCCCGGCAGTGACCCTGATCGAGCCATCGATCAGGTATTTGAGCTTTTTGACAACCTCGGCGGCAGCGATGAGCAGCTGGATTTCGCATCGATCTATGCCAGTGCCATTAACGGCGTCGCCGGTTTGGAACTGGACGCCATTGCTGATGATATGAGTCCGCTGCTAGACATGATTGTCGAGCAAGTGCCGCCACCTGCCGTTGACGAAAGTGGACCGTTTCAGATGCAAATCAGCTCCTTAGACTATTCGACCTATGAAGGGGTGATTGGCATTGGGCGTATTACTCGTGGTCGGGTTGAGCGTAACCAACAGGTAATGGTGGTCGACCGCGAGGGCCTGGAGCGCAAGGGTAAGGTGATGAATATCTATCGTCACAGCGGCCTCGAACGGGTAGAGGCCTTCCAGGCATCTGCTGGAGACATTATCTGTTTGACCGGTGTCGACAAGATCAACATATCCGACACCCTTTGTGCACCAGATCAGGTGGAGGCTCTGCCGCCGTTAACGGTTGATGAGCCGACGCTGACGATGATGTTCTGCGTCAATAACTCGCCGCTTTCTGGCCGTGAGGGCAAGTACGTCACCAGCCGCCAGATTCGCGAGCGCCTGCAGACCGAAGCCCTGCACAATGTCGCGCTGATGGTCGAAGACTCTGATGACCCGGACCGTTTCAAGGTAAGCGGTCGCGGTGAGTTACACCTGTCTGTGCTGATTGAAACCATGCGCCGGGAGGGATACGAGTTAGCGGTATCCCGTCCCCAGGTGATTAACCGCGAAATAGACGGAGCCATACACGAACCCTTTGAAACGCTCACTCTCGATGTCGAAGAGCAGCACCAGGGCAAAGTGATGGAAGCACTGGGAGATCGCCGCGGTGAGCTGCAAGAAATGCAGCCAGACGGCAAGGGCCGGGTACGGTTGCAGTTTCGTATACCCAGTCGCGGACTCATGGGCTACCGGCCAATTTTTCTCTCGCAAACCTCGGGTACCGGCATCATGTCTTTTGCCTCGGATGGCTTTGGGCCGCGAATTTCCGAGGATGTAGGCTCGCGCAAGAATGGCGTGCTGATCTCCAACGCCCAAGGTAAGGCGGTAGGTTTCGCGCTGTGGAACCTGCAGGCACGCGGCCGCATGATGGTGAAGCCGAATGATCTGATCTACGAAGGCATGGTGGTTGGCATACATTCCCGCGGCAACGACCTGACGGTAAACCCGCTAAAAGAAAAGAAGCTCACCAATGTCAGAGCTGCGGGCACCGATGAAAATATTCAGTTGAGCGGCGCAGTTAACCTAACGTTAGAGCAGGCGCTCGAATTCATCGACGATGACGAGCTGGTTGAAATCACCCCGGAAAACATTCGCGTGCGTAAGCTGCTGCTTAAAGAAAGTGAGCGCAAACGCGCCTAGGGCATTTGTGAAAATCCCGCGCAGCTGCCTGCGATCAGATTGATGAAAGCCGTGGTGCAAAGGGTTAACTCGGCGAGCGTACGAGTTGGCAACAAAACCGTTGGGGAGATCGATCGGGGATTGCTGATCTATCTTGGCATTGCCCAGGACGACGGGCCTGAGCAAGTGGCTTGGCTGGCAGACAAAATCGTTAATCTGCGGATGTTCGATCAGACCGGTACGCTGCAGTCTAATGACCTGCAGCCTGACGCTGAGACGGCAGGCAATTCTCGGACGACGCTAAGTCTGTTGGATATCGCCGGTAAGGTCTTGGTGATTTCCCAGTTCACCCTGCTGGCGGATACGCGCCGAGGCCGACGCCCGTCTTTCTCCCAGGCCGCCGAGCCAGCAATGGCGAATAAGCTATATCTTGCCTTTGTCGAAGCCGTAGGCGCCTACGCGCCGGTACAGAGCGGCGAGTTTGGTGCAGATATGCAAGTCTCAAGCGAGAATGATGGGCCATTTACGCTGATCCTAGAGCATCCCCCTCAGCCTTAGTCGCGTCAGTCGCGTGAGATGATCGGCGCAGGGGATCCAGCGCAGGGTTCGTTAGAGCTCCCTAGGTTCTTCGGTCTCGTTATGGGCGCTTTTCTTTTCCACCAGCCGCGCCATCACAACACCGAACTCGAACAGCACCCATGTGGGTAGCGCCAGCAACAGCTGCGAAATCACGTCAGGTGGCGTCAGCAGCATGCCCGCCACAAAACAACCAATAATGACGTACGGCCGTTTCTTCACCATGTTGTCAGCGCTGGACAGCCCGGACCATGCCAGCAAAAAGGTGGCAACGGGTATCTCAAAGGCGATGCCAAAGGCGAGAAACATCTTCAGCACAAAGTCCAAGTACTGATTGATGTCCGTCATCATAGGCACACCCTCAGGACTCACTGCCACCAAGAACGTAAATACCAGCGGGAAGACCAAAAAGTAGCTGAACGCCATGCCCGCATAGAAAAGCACGACGCTGGAAAACAGCAGCGGAAAAGCAAAGCGCTTTTCACTGCGATACAGACCCGGCGATACAAAAGCCCATAGCTGATGCAGCAAAAACGGAATGCCGATAAAAATCGCCGTGTAAATGGCGAGTTTAAATGGCGTTAGAAACGGCGAGGTTACCGCTGTTGCGATCATCGAAGAGCCATCGGGCAGTGCCTGCACCAGGGGGGCGGACACAAAGCTGAACAACGGCCCCGCGAAGTAGTAGATTGGTACAAACAGCACACCGACCAAGACCATGCTGCGCAAAATACGACTGCGCAGTTCAATGAGGTGCTCGAGAAAGGGCATCTCCTTGTCGGCGTCCTCTTGCGCGTTTTCGGGTTCGTCGCTCATTTACGAGGATGTTTTAGGTGAGTGATGTTCGGCATCGCCGCCTGTGATAGCGGTCTTAGGTGAGTCGGTTTGGGTTGATGACGCTGTCTTTTCTGCCACTTCTTCCGAAGTCGCTTCCTCTTGGGCTAACTGTTGTGCTGCCCCAGCCGCTGCCGGTGTGATCGGTGGCTCCTGCATGACTGGTGCCTCGATGGAGTTTTTGATCTCGTCCTCCATCTGATTCATTTGCGCCATCACAGACTCGTTGTGCAGCTGTCGTCGCACATCGTCCATGCCAATTTCTTGCTCGATTTCGACCTTCATTGCGGTGAACGATCGTGACAATCGGCCTACCCAAAGGCCCAGCGTGCGCAATGTCTCTGGCAGGCGCTCAGGGCCAATCACCAGCAGCGTCACGAGCACGATAAGCATTAACTCCATACTGCTGAACATGTGGCGTTACGCGCTCCAAGTGTGCGGGAATGTTTGAAACCTCATGCTCAGTGAGGTTGCCCAGTTACTTTGTTTCTTGGTTGGCCGTGGTAGTGGACTGAGTTGCCGCATCGGCGGCAGCGTTATCGGCGTCGATGACTTTTGCTGCGGCGTCGCTGGTTTCTGGGGCTTTATCTTCGTCAGATACTGCCGTGCGGAATCCCTTGATGGCATTGCCTAAGTCGGCGCCAATATTTTTCAGCCGTTTTGGACCAAAGATCAACAGCACAATGGCCAAGACGACCAACAGTTCTTGCATACCAAATCCAAACATTGGGTATCTCCGATGACTAGGGTTCGATTATAGGACGCTTTTTCGCCTCGTTGACAGCAGCAGAGCCCTACCTGCTACGTATCTCGTGCAGCTTTTTCATCGTGTCCGCTCACACCCAGGCGATGGGTCAGTTCATCCAATACATCCTGAGCAGACAGTTCTAGCTCACTGAGCATCACCATGGTGTGAAACCATAGGTCGGCGGTTTCCTTAACAACGGCTTTTTTGCCCGCGCTGCTGTCAGCGTCCTTGGCCGCCAGAATAACCTCAGTAGATTCCTCACCGACCTTTTCCAGAATCTTGTTCAACCCTTTGGCGTGTAGCGAGGCGACATAGGAGGCGTCTGGGTCTTCGGATTTTCGCTGGGCAAGCACTTGGGTGAGTTCGTCGAGTACGCTCATGTCTAAGCCTCCACTTAGCGCCAGTATTGATGCGTCCGCATGCTAGCACCTTCCGTGACCACTAACCCAACCACCACGCGATCCCCAAGGCGCTAAGCAGAAATCCCGCTAACCAAGCAAGTCGTTTAGATCGGCGCTGTTGATCCTGCACTTGGTCATGCAGCCGCTCGATACTGTTTTGCTGCATGGCTAACTGCTTGCGCAGCTCGATGGTTTGCGTGTCATCAAGCAGTTCCGGTAGTCGGT
>ERZ802819.1344-NODE-1344-length-15292-cov-20.2428_pt1 | contig 15292 bp, 13 predicted proteins | sample MGYA00345647_ERZ802819 | MGnify/ENA primary metagenome ERZ802819 (study PRJEB30503, sample SAMEA104212355) | marine metagenome | biome: Westerlies Biome; feature: [SRF] surface water layer (ENVO:00010504) within the epipelagic zone...; material: water... | reverse complement strand
AAACAGGAGAGCAGTCGACGGCTGAAGCGACAGTGAGCGCTGACGAAGGTGTTCGCGCCTCGACGCTAGAAGGGGTTCAGGGTCTGCGAACTGTGATCGAAGGCGGCACGATTACTGCAGGCAATGCGTCCCAGTTGTCTGACGGCGCGTCGGCGCAGGTCGTGATGGAAGCGGCGACCGCTGAGAAGCTGGGCTTGAATCCTCTCGGTGCGTACCGCGGGATCGCGGTGGCTGGTTGTGAACCCGATGAGATGGGTATTGGCCCGGTGTTTGCGGTGCCAAAGCTTCTCAAGGAGCACGGCCTGACAGTCGATGACATCGGCTTATGGGAGCTGAACGAGGCGTTTGCAGTACAAGTACTGCACTGCCGCGATACCCTGGGCATCGACAACGACAAACTGAATGTCGACGGCGGCGCGATTGCTGTGGGCCACCCCTATGGCATGAGTGGCTCGCGACTCCTTGGCCACGCGCTGATTGAGGGTAAGCGCCGCGGCGTTAAATACGTTGTTGTCACCATGTGCGTCGGTGGCGGCATGGGCGCTGCTGGCTTGTTCGAGGTGTTTTAAATGAAAGCCGTCGTTTGTCGTGAGCACGGCCTGCCCGATCGTTTGGATCTAGTCGACGACTGGCCCTCGCCCGAGATGGGCGATAACGATGTTCGGATCCGGGTCAAGGCTGCGGGCCTGAATTTCCCTGACGTTCTGATCATCCAGGGCAAGTACCAGTTCCAACCCGAGCTACCGTTCATTCCAGGCGGTGAGTGTGCTGGCGTGGTCGAAGAAGTTGGTGCGGCTGTCACTCGCTGGAAGGTGGGTGACGAAGTGATCCACAGCGGCGGCTCGGGGAGCTTCTGCGAGGAGATCGTCGCCAATGAGCTGGCGGTATTACCCAAGCCGCCGGCGCTGTCTTTTGAGGCGGCTGCCGGGATCACGATTACTTACCTGACGTCCTACCACGCGCTGGTGCAGCGGGCGAACATTCAGCCCGGCGAGACGCTCTTGGTATTGGGTGCCGCAGGCGGGGTGGGCAGTACGGCAGTCGAGTTAGGCAAAGCGCTGGGTGCAACGGTGATCGCTGCCGCGAGTAGCGACGACAAGCTGGCGCTGTGTACCGAGCTGGGTGCGGATCACGTCATCAACTACAGCAATGAATCACTAAAGGATCGGGTGAAGGAGCTGACCGGTGGCGCCGGCGTTGATGTCGTGTATGACCCGGTAGGGGGCGACTTCAGCGAGCCCGCAGTGCGTTCCATGGGCTGGAACGGACGCTACCTGGTGATCGGATTTGCGTCGGGGCCGATACCCAGCATTCCTCTCAACCTGACCTTGCTGAAAGGCTGCTCAATCGTGGGCGTGTTCTGGGGCCGATTTACGATGGAAGAGCCTGAGGTGCATCTCGCCAACATCGACACCCTGTGGCAATGGTTTGAGGAAGGCAAGATCAAGCCGGTTATCACCGATTTGTTCCCGATTGAAGAGTACGAGGGTGCCTACGCGGCGATGATGGAACGCCGCGCCAAGGGCAAGGTGATACTCACATTCTGATATGACCGGTTACCGGTTCAATACCGCTCCAGAGCTACGCGTCGGCCTAGGCACCTCGCGAGAGGTGGGGGCGTATTGCGCCCAGCTGGGCATCAAGCGACCGCTGCTGGTAACGGACCCCGGCTTAGTCGCGGTGGGTTTGGTAGAACCCGTTCGGGAAGCGATAGCGGCGACGTGTGAGCAGGTAAGTCTCTTTTCCGAGGTGACGGCAGACCCTGCCGAGTCGGCGGTACTGGACGCGCTGGCGATGCTGCAGGCGGGCGAGGCAGACGGCGTGGTCGGACTCGGCGGCGGCAGTTCGATGGATGTTGCCAAAGCCATCGCCGTGCTGGCAGCGGGCACCCAAACGCTCGCAGACGCCTACGGCGTTGACCAGGTTGTCGGGGGGCGATTGCCGCTGATACTTATTCCTACCACTGCGGGTACCGGATCCGAGGTGACGCCGGTGGCGGTCATCACCACGGGCCAAACCACCAAGGCGGGAATCAGCTCGCCTGTCTTGTTACCCGATATTGCGGTGCTCGATGCCGAATTGACACTGGGCCTGCCTGCTCATGTGACGGCCATGACCGGTATCGATGCCATGGTGCACGCCATTGAGGCCTATACCTCGAAGATCAAGAAGAACCCGGTGTCGGACATGCTCGCAAGGCAGGCGCTGACCCTGCTGAGCGCCAATCAGCGCCGTGTGTTGTCTCATCCCGATGATGTCGCAGCGAGAGAGGCGATGTTGCTCGGTGCTACCTTGGCAGGCCAGGCCTTTGCCAATGCGCCGGTTGCCGCGGTGCACGCGCTGGCCTACCCATTGGGGGGGCACTACCACATGCCCCATGGGCTCAGTAACGCACTCATGCTGCCCGCGGTGTTGCGCTTTAATGCGCCGGCCGCTGAGGCACTCTATCTGGAGTTGGCACCCTTGTTGCCCGATCCTGTCGCGCCTGGCGTCGAGGGTTTCGTGAGCTGGTTTGAGGATCTCATTGCTGATGCGGCGCTGCCGACCTCGCTGTCCGCGGCAGATGTGCCGGAGCGCGACCTGCCGATGCTGGCGGCTGACGCCATGCTGCAGCAGCGCCTGTTGGTGAACAATCCGGTCGAGGTCGATGAAGCTGCCGCCTTGGCCCTGTATGCCGCGGCCTGGAGTGGTTCGGCGTGAGCGACCGTGCGACGCCTTCTGCTCGGTCGGACTATCCGATCTTTTATGCCCTCGAATCCCGTTGGGCGGATAACGACATCTATGGCCACATTAACAATGTTGCCTACTACGCCTATTTTGATTCCGTGGTGAATCGGTTCCTCATTGAGGAGGGTGGTCTGCGCCCCGGCGTCGACACCGTCGTGGGCTACGTCGTGCATTCGAGCGCTGACTATTTCTCCCCAGCCAGTTATCCCGCGACGCTGACGCTGGGGCTCAAAGTACTCCGCATTGGCGAGAAGTCGATACGCTGGGAGGTCGGTGTGTTTACATCCGATGAGGAACTAAGTTGCGTTACTGGTAGCTTTACCCACGCCTTTGTCGATCGGGAGTCGGGCCGTTCAGCACCGGTTCCTGAGAGAATACGACGCGCAATCGAGTCACTGCCTGCGACCGGCTGATCGCCAGAATTAAGCCTGCGACAAAGCAGGATCTTTGCGGGGCCTCAGCGTCACCGCGAAGACAATGAGCAGAATCAACACCGCGGCCCAGCCCGCCGCTGGCTGATAGTACTGGTAGAGAAACCCACCGCTAATTGGGCCCAGGACAAATCCCGCGGCGGGGCAGGCGCTCACCAGCCCTGATACGCTTCCTTGCTCTTCAGCCCCCACGGCAAGAGAGGCACCGGCGGCGACGGCAGGCATCAGTAGCCCCAAACCCGCACCGATCAGGACCATGCTGGTCAGCACCGCCCCCCAACTATCCAGCGCGCTGATGATTACGGTGCCGATCAACAGCAGGCCGCCCCCCCAGCGCACGAGTTGAATGGCTGGCCCGGTGAAACGCTGTGCGATCACGATTTGCATGAACAGGGAGCTGGCTGCCGACACCATCATTGCCCAACCCGTATACTGCGCGGTCTCAATGCCGGAGAGATTCAGAACGTCCTGTAATCTAAAGGCCAGCGTTTGCTGCACCATCGCAAAACCTGTGAAAGCACCGATCGCGGAGAACAGATAGACCCGCAGGCGGGAGTCAAAATAGCCTAGGCGTCTGGGCTTCAACTGTGTTGCTCGCGGCGTTACGCCTTTGGAGAGTTTTAGGCCGATGATGACCGCGGCCAACCCCGACATGAGCGATGCGACCACCAGTGGCGCTAATAGGCCGAGCCCGGCAACCAGCCCGGCCATCACCGGCCCCATGATCATCCCGATGCTGTTGGCACTGGAAAGTCGAGCCAGCGTCTTGATGCGGAACCGTGCCACGGTGTGGTCCGCCGCATAGGCGGTGCAGCCCGGGCTGGTGGCCGACATGGTTGCCGCCTGCAGCGAACGGATGATCAAGGCGATGATGAAAAGGGTGAGGCCGGTGATCACGCCATCCCCGGCGAGTGAGAACAGCACAGCAAAGGCAAGCGAACCAATGCAGTAGCCCATAAGTCCGATAAGAATCACAGGCTTGCGACCAATCTTGTCCGAGAATCGTCCCCAAAAGGGCGCGACCAGCGTAAACACAAGCGCTGATGTCGAAATGATGGCGGTGATGCGAACTTCATCGAGTCCCACCGACCGCCCCAGCGGGGGCAGTATGGCAAATACGAAGGCCTGACCAATGGCCGTTGCGAAAAGGCCAATAAAAAGCAGGGAGAGAGACTGACGATCCAATCGCTCCGTGCCCGCTAGCGAGCCGGTGGCGACGGTGTCAGTCATCGGCGACCCGGGCGGTAATCCAGTGGTAGCGAGTGGGCAGGATTTTCGTGAGTTGCAGTATCAACCAGGCATCCCAGCCGACCATAATCCGACGTTTACCGCGGGCGGTTCCGTTCAGGATGATTTCCGCCGCGCGCTCGGGTGTGGTTTTGGCGAGGCGCCTGAACTGCTGGTCCCGCTCATCCGCATCGGCCATGTTACCTGCGCCGTCCGTGCGAGCGGAGCGTGCGATGTTGGTCTGCACGCCACCGGGGTGAACACTCGATACAAACAGGTTCGAGTTCATATACTCCGCCTGCAGGGACTCACTAAAACCGCGGACTGCAAATTTGGCGGCGTTATAGGCGCTTTGTGTTGGGATGCCCACCATTCCGAAAATAGAGGATAGATTGACGAGGTGCCCCCGCTCGGCCTGATTAAGGAGAGGCAGGAAGGCTCTGGTGGCGTGGACCACCCCCCAAAAGTTGATATCGATCAGCCACTCAAAGTTCGCCTCGCTGGAGTCAGCGAACCGCGCGCCGTAACCGACCCCGGCGTTGTTGAACAGTGCATCGAGGCTGCCGGTATCGGCGCTGACGGCCTCCGCCCATGAAAACAATGCGTCTCGCTGGCCACAATCCACCACCTGCGACGTGACACGCCCGCGAGCGTCATCGAGTAGCGCACAGGTCTCAGCTAACGTCTCGGGGTTAATGTCTGAGAGCCAGAGGTGGCAGCCGGCCGCATTCAGACGCTGGCTGAGCGCTCTGCCTATTCCATCCCCGGCGCCGGAGATGGCAGCTGTCTTGCCCGCAAAGTAGCGCTCTATCAGTGACATGGGATGGTTTCCTGAGCGGAGGGGCGCGCAGTGTAACCGACATCGGCAGGGGGCGGGATGTAGCCCAAAAAATAGACAGGCCACGCCCTTTGCCGTAGACTGCAGTCCCAGCTCGCGCGGGGTTATTTTCGACCCCATCACGCGCTAAACGTCCGCAATATGCGACCACAGGGTGAATTTGACCCGGCCTACTCGTGCACCCGTTTGGCACGCGTGGCAACAACGACTGGGAGGTCCGTTTGTCTCAACCCGCTGTCCTCGCACTGGAAGATGGCACGATTTTCCGCGGCCTCTCCATCGGTGCTTCCGGCACAACAGTGGGTGAGGTGGTCTTCAATACTGCGATGACCGGATACCAGGAGATCCTCACAGATCCCTCCTACTGCCGACAGATCGTCACCCTGACCTATCCGCACATCGGTAACACCGGCGTCACCAAAGAGGATGAGGAATCCTCAGGCATTCAAGCAGCGGGATTGATTATCCGTGACCTGCCTTTGTTGGCCTCAAATTTTCGCTCCGAGCAGAGCCTGAGTGATTACCTGATTGACGCGGATACGGTGGCGATTGCCGATATCGATACCCGTAAGTTGACGCGGATTCTTCGCGACGGTGGCGCCCAGAGCGGTTGCATCATGGCCGGTTCAGAGGTCGATGAGACGCAGGCGCTGGAGCAGGCGAGGGCGTTCACCGGGCTAAAGGGTATGGATCTTGCCAAGGTTGTCACCACGTCGGAGCCCTATGAGTGGACGGAGGGCACCTGGCAGCTGCCCGCTACAGCGGGAGACGCACCTGACCGGGGCGCGCCGGCTTACTCGGTGGTCGCCTTGGACTTTGGTGTTAAGCGCAACATCCTGCGCATTCTTGTCGATCTCGGCTGCAAGGTGACGGTGATGCCCGCGCAGTCGACGATTGACGAGGTCATGGCGCACGCCCCAGACGGGGTCTTCTTTTCTAATGGGCCGGGTGATCCCGAGCCCTGCGAGTATGCGATCACCCTCGCGCGTGAGGTGATGGATCGAGCGATTCCGCTGTTCGGTATTTGTCTTGGGCATCAGATTCTGGCGCTGGCCAGCGGGGCCAGGACCGAGAAGATGAAGTTCGGCCATCACGGCGCCAATCACCCCGTGCAAAACCTGAGTGACCAGACTGTGATGGTGACCAGCCAGAACCACGGCTTCACTGTCTCCGAGCAGGATCTTCCCGACACACTGGAGGTGACTCACCGGTCCTTGTTCGACGGCACGCTTCAGGGGATCGCGCGCAAGGATGTGCCGGCCTACAGTTTTCAGGGCCATCCCGAGGCCAGTCCCGGGCCTCACGATGCGGCCAATCTCTTTCAACCCTTCATCGCGGCGATGGAGCAGACAAAAAAATGAGTGAGGAGTGCTAGAGCGTGCCGCGTCGATCTGATATCGAGAGCATTCTGATTCTGGGCGCTGGACCGATTGTCATCGGTCAGGCGTGCGAGTTTGATTATTCCGGTGCACAAGCCTGTAAGGCCCTGCGCGAAGAGGGTTATCGCGTCATCCTCGTGAACTCCAACCCCGCCACTATTATGACGGATCCCGCCATGGCCGATGCGACCTATATCGAGCCCGTTGAGTGGCAGACGGTCGCCAGAATTATCGAGCGAGAGCGCCCCGATGCGGTGCTCCCCACCATGGGCGGGCAGACGGCACTCAATTGCGCGTTGAAGCTCGCGTCAGAGGGTGTCTTGGAAAAATTTGGCGTGGAGATGATCGGCGCCACACAGGAAGCCATTGATAAAGCCGAAGATCGCGAGAAATTTGACATTGCGATGGGTCGGATCGGGCTTGAAACGCCCCGTGCTGGGCTCGCCCACAGTATGGAAGAGGCCTGGACAGTGCACGAGGAAATTGGCTTTCCCTGCATTATCAGGCCCTCGTTCACGATGGGTGGCTCCGGCGGCGGTATCGCCTACAACCGCGATGAGTTTGAAGAAATCTGTCTCAGGGGATTGGAGCTGTCGCCCACCAGCGAGCTGCTGATTGACGAGTCTCTGATCGGCTGGAAAGAGTACGAGATGGAGGTTGTTCGGGATAAAAACGACAACTGCATCATTGTCTGCTCGATAGAAAATTTTGACGCCATGGGTGTTCACACCGGCGACTCCATCACGGTCGCGCCCGCTCAGACACTGACCGACAAGGAATACCAGATCATGCGTGACGCCTCGCTGGCGGTGTTGCGCGAGATCGGCGTGGAGACGGGCGGTTCGAATGTCCAGTTTGGCCAGTGCCCTGATACCGGCCGATTGGTGGTGATTGAGATGAACCCGCGTGTCTCACGGTCATCGGCGCTGGCATCTAAGGCGACCGGTTTCCCGATCGCCAAGGTGGCTGCAAAGTTGGCGGTGGGCTACTCACTCGACGAGTTGGAAAACGACATCACGGGCGGCGTGACGCCCGCTTCGTTCGAGCCTGCCCTCGACTATGTGGTCACCAAGATCCCGCGCTTTGCCTTTGAAAAATTTGCCACTGCAGATCCACGACTGACCACTCAGATGAAATCGGTGGGCGAAGTGATGGCCATCGGGCGCACTTTTCAGGAGTCGTTGCAAAAAGCCCTGCGTGGACTTGAGGTCGGCTCGGCGGGCTTTGAGCCGCGCATGCAGGTATTGGACGAGGATTCCCGCTCTGAACTGGTAGATCGACTGACGAACCCCGGTGCCGATCGCATCTGGTATCTCGCAGACGCATTTCGGGCCGGCTTCGAGCTGGAAGAGATTTACGGCTACTCGGGTGTCGACCCCTGGTTCCTGATTCAGATTGATGACATCGTGCGCTGGGAGTCACAGCTTTCCGGATTGACCGCCGACGGGATTGATCACAGCCTCATGTGGGGGCTCAAACGCCGAGGCTTCTCCGACAAGCGCATCGCCGATGTGTTGGGCACAACCGAATCCGCAGTCCGCGAGCGACGATGGGCGTTGGATATTCGGCCTGTCTACAAGCGTGTCGATACCTGTGCCGCCGAATTTGCGGCCTCCACTGCCTACATGTATTCGGCCTACGAAGAGGAGTGTGAGGCAGCACCCAGCGATCGGAAGAAAATTCTGGTGCTTGGTGGCGGCCCTAATCGCATAGGCCAGGGGATTGAGTTCGACTACTGCTGCGTCCACGCGGTGTTGGCAATGCGGGAGGATGGTTACGAGACCATCATGGTGAACTGTAATCCCGAGACCGTGTCGACTGACTACGACACCTCAGACCGATTGTATTTTGAGCCTGTCACCCTGGAAGATGTGCTCGAGATTGTTGAACTCGAGCAGCCCACCGGGGTGATTGTTCAGTTTGGTGGTCAGACGCCGCTCAAACTGGCTCGCGCTCTTGAGGCGGCGGGTGTGCCCATCATCGGTACCACGCCTGATCAAATTGATCGCGCGGAGGACCGGGAGCGTTTTCAGCAGATGATTCAGGCCTTGTCGCTCCGCCAGCCGGCGAATACGACGGTACGCAGTGTCGAGGCGGCTGTCGCGGCGGCGGCAGAGATTGGTTATCCACTGGTGGTTCGTCCATCTTATGTACTCGGTGGCCGAGCCATGGAGATTGTGTATCGCGAAGAGGATCTGTTGCGCTACATGAACGATGCCGTCCGGGTGTCCGAGGATTCTCCCGTGCTGCTGGACAGTTTCCTTAGTGCGGCGATTGAGGTCGATATTGATGCCGTGAGTGACGGCGAACAGGTCGTCATTGGCGCCATCATGCAGCACATTGAGCAGGCCGGCGTGCATTCCGGTGATTCGGCCTGTTCATTACCTCCGTATAGCCTGCCTGCCGATGTACAGGAATCCATGCGCGACGTGGTGCGCAAGATGGCGCTGGAACTCGGCGTTTGCGGATTGATGAATGTTCAGTTGGCGTGGCAGGACGATGAGATCTACGTGATCGAGGTCAATCCCCGTGCCTCGCGAACCGTGCCGTTTGTTTCCAAGGCGGTCGGTGTATCACTGGCCAAGGTCGCGGCACGATGCATGGCGGGCCAAAGCCTCGAGAGTCAGGGTGTGACGAAAGAAATCGTCCCGCCCTATTACAGTGTGAAAGAGGCGGTGCTGCCCTTTAACAAGTTCCCGGGCACAGACCCGATCTTGGGTCCCGAGATGAAATCCACGGGTGAGGTCATGGGGACCGGGGAGACGTTTGCCGCGGCCTTCGCTCGGGCGCAACTGGGCGCCGGCGATGATCCGCCCACTTCCGGCTTATGTTTAATTAGCGTGCGCGACGCCGATAAACTGGCAGCGGTGGATGTGGCGAGACGACTCGTCGCCCAGGGCTTCACGCTGGCGGCCACCGGTGGCACCGCCGGCGCGCTGGAAGCGGCGGGACTGGCAGTCCGCACCGTGAACAAGGTGGCCGAGGGTCGCCCGCACATCGTTGATTTGATCAAGAACGATGAAGCCGCCATGATTATTAATACGACAGAGGGTCGCCGAGCTATTTTGGATTCGGCTTCGATCCGTGCCAGCGCCGAGCAGCACAAAGTGTTTTACACCACGACACTGGCAGCCGCCGAGGCGGTGTGTATGGCACTCGAGCAGGAGACAGACATCACCGTGCGGCGTCTTCAGGATTTGCATGAGAGCATTGCCGTATGAACCGCGTTCCGATGACAGTACAGGGCGAGCAGGCCCTTAGAGAGGAGCTTGAGCGCCTCAAAAAAGTGGACCGCCCGCGGATCACGCAGGCGATTGCCGAAGCACGCGAGCATGGCGATCTGAAAGAGAACGCGGAGTACCACGCCGCAAGAGAGCAACAAAGTTTTGCCGAGGGGCGGATTCAGGAGCTCGAGCACAAGCTGTCCCACGCCCAAATCATCGACGTGACGACCATCCCGGCTTCGGGCAAGGTGGTGTTTGGCGTCACGGTGACGTTGATCAACGTTGATGACGATCGCACTGTCACCTACCGGATTGTGGGAGAGGATGAGGCAGATGCCAAAGCCAATCTGATTTCGGTGAACTCTCCCATCGCCCGCGCATTGGTCGGGAAAATGGAGGGCGATGAGGTTACCGTGAATGCCCCGGGTGGGGACGTGACTTACGAGATCGACACCGTCGAACACCTCTAGACTTACTGAAAATCATTCTCATTGGTCGTATGATCCGCGTTTTAGCGCGGGAGCCCTTTGTGGCCGCAACGATCGACACCCTCACTCTCTGGGATTTGCCGCTCAACACGCCAGCTGAGTTAATCGGATTCACCTATACCTTGAGCGACCGCTACCGCGGCCGATTGCAAGAGTTTGGTTTTCACTCGGGGGAGGAGATTTCCTGTCAGCAGCAGCCGGGATTTGGTGCGCCCAGGGTTTTTCGCGTGAGTAACGCGACTTACTGCCTTGATCAGGAGTTGGCGGAGCAGGTGCTAGTGCGGCCGGTGGGAGCGTCCCCTGATGCCTAGTGTTTTGCTGGTGGGAACACCCAACTCGGGAAAGACTGCGCTGTTCAACAGGCTTACTGGGTTAAATCAGCGGGTCGCAAATTACCCCGGTATCACGGTGGATCTCTCGGTCGGGCGTCTGGCGAAGCTGCCCGAACTCGACTTGGTGGATTTTCCCGGCACCTACTCCCTGAGACCGATCTCGGAGGAGGAGCGCGTCGCCGTTAGGCATTTCGACACGTCGCTCGCTGATCCAGACATGGAGCACGTGCTGTGTGTCGTTGATGCCACGCGGTTGGAGAAAAGTCTTTTCTTCTGTCTACAGGTGGTCGACGCCTGCCAACGGCAGGGGCGCCCCGTTACGGTGGTCGCCAATATGGGCGATATTCTTAAGCGCCACGGATTGAGCATCGATGCGGAGGGGTTGTCACAGGCCATTGGTGCGCCTGTGATGGTGGTGTCAGCACGCACCGGGGAGGGGCTCGACGCGATTATCTCGGGCCTTCAGTCCCCATCACCCACGACCGTGCCGTCGAGAACTGCGAACGACAATCCGATTCTGGTGAGCGAGGGACCGTCTGCTGACGAAGCCCTCTACGCGGAGGCGCATCGCTTGGCGGGCGAGTACGGGGCGCCAGCGGACGCGCTGCTGCAAACCCAATCTCGACTGGATCGATTTTTCCTCGGCTCGCTGTCCGGCGGCCTGACCTTTTCCCTGATCATGCTGATTCTTTTTCAATCCATCTTCACCTGGTCAGCGCCGGCTATGGACGCGGTGGAGGCCGGCGTCATTGGCATGGGTGGCTGGATCTTGCCGCTGATCGGTGACGGTATTTTCGCTGATTTTGTAGCGGATGCGGTTTTCAGCGGGATCGGTGCGTTTCTGGTGTTTGTCCCACAGATTTTTGTACTGACTTTTGTCATTGGACTGCTTGAAGATTCCGGGTACCTCGCCCGGGCTGCCCTGATCTGCCACAAGCCGCTGCGGTTTTTTGGTCTCAGCGGTAAGAGCTTCATTCCGATGCTGTCGGGGGTAGCCTGTGCGATTCCCGCTATTTATGCCGCGCGCTCGATCGAATCCCCACGAGCCAGATTTCTGACCTACCTAGCCATTCCGCTGATGCCCTGCTCGGCGAGATTGCCCGTGTACACCCTGCTGATTGCTATTTTTATCCCGCGGGAGACTGCATTGGGAGGGCTGATCGGCTGGCAGGGCATGACGCTGTTCGCCATCTACGTTTTCGGCATGGTCGCCGGTCTCGTCATCGCAGGCTTGGTCAACCGGTTGTCACCCTCTGAAGGTCAGATGCCGTTCATGATGGAATTACCGGCCTACCGCATCCCGGCACTGGTGCCTATTGCCAGAAAATCCTTACAGCGGGCCAAGCACTTTGTCACCAAGGCCGGTGCCGTCATTCTCGGCGTGACCGTAGTGATCTGGATTTTGGGTTACTTCCCGAATCAGGGTGTCGATTTGGGCGAGTCTTGGTTGGGCATGATGGGGCAGTGGATCGAACCTGTCTTTCAGCCACTGGGTCTGGACTGGCGCTATGGGGTGGCGATTGTCAGCGCCTTTCTCGCGCGAGAGGTATTCGTCGGAACGCTGGGCACCATCATGGGGATTGAAGGGGCTGAGGACAATATCGTGCCCTTGGTAGAGCAGGTGCAGGCCAGCGCACTGCCGCTGGGGTCGGGGCTGGCGTTACTGGTGTTTTTTGCCATTGCGCTGCAGTGTGTCTCCACCGTGGCCATTCTGGCCAGAGAGGCAAACTCGTGGAAATTAGCGCTGCGGATGGTAATCGCCTATCTGTGTTTGGCCTGGGCCGCCGCCTGGATCACGTTTCAGGTGACCGGCTTGCTGGTGTAGGCCTCGCGCGAGCGATAGCAGATAGATTATGGGCACTCGCGACGGGTACTTTTCCCTGGGCCTCGGATTCAGTCATCACGCTCGCGCTGGAAAAGTCGCAACTCGGTGAGCATGAGACGCGCGGCCAACCGTAGCGTCAGATCATGGTGCTCTTTTCGCAGTTGATCGATCCCCGCTCCGATATCTTCCTGAAGGCGCGCGGCCTCCTGTTCTGTCATCTGACCCGGCAGGCGTACCTCAAAGTGACAATCTGACTCCTTCTGGAGCTCTGCATAGGCATCGGTTAGGGACGTAATGGCGAAGTCGATCAGGGTCTGATCAGCGCCTTTGCTTCTGAGTAACTGAGAGAGCTGTTCCTGCAAAAAGCAGAAGGCCTGCTTTTCGCGCGTGGGGAATTCGAGAATGTCGGCCATGGTTCAAGGGGTCATCGGCTGCGATGCAGATTGGACTTCCGAGGGTCAGCCTGGGGGTTGGCTCTTAACAATGTCGCAATGTTTCCCACCCGTTGCACCAGATAGGCATCACTTTGAGTACAGAGCTCTCCAATCACGGACTCGCGTTGCTCGCGATCACCGACCGCAACCTTGACCTTGATCAACTCATGGTCATTGAGCGCGCGATCCAGTTCTTCTAAAACCGACGGCGCCAGCCCTTTCCCTGCGACGGTGACAACCGGCTTGAGAGAATGGGCCTGTGCGCGGAGTTGGCGTAACTCCTTACTGGTGGGACGGGTCATGGAGGGCCCTATGAATTATCACGTTACACTCGGGGTAGTGTAACGCTATGTTGCCCGCGACGGTGGCACGGGACAGGGGAAGATGGGTAAGAAAAAATCATCAAGCCGGGCCTGGTTGAAGGAGCATCATGACGATGTCTACGTGCAGCGTGCTCAAAAAGAGGGCTACCGTTCCCGGGCCGTCTACAAGCTCATGGAGATCAACGAGAAAGACCGGATTATTCGCTCTGGTATGTCGGTGCTGGATCTCGGGAGCGCGCCGGGTGGTTGGTCTCAGGTAGCGGGCGAGTGGGTCGGCGCTCACGGCCGCATGGTGGCGAGCGATATCCTGCCGATGGACACGCTGCCCGATGTGCGTTTCGTTCAGGGTGACTTCACGGAGCAGGAGACCTATGACCGCATCATGGCGGCGCTGAATAACCAGCCTTTGGATGTCGTGCTGTCCGATATGGCCCCCAATATGAGCGGTTTGACCGAAGTGGATCAGCCACGCGCCATGTATTTGGTGGAGTTGGCGACAGAGCTGGCGACCACCTCATTGGCACCGGGCGGCGCTTTTATCGCCAAAGTGTTTCAAGGCGAGGGTTTTGAGGCCTGGTTCCGCGAGATCCGCGGACGCTTTACCCGCGTAGTCTCTCGTAAGCCAGCGGCCTCGCGGCCGCGATCACGAGAGGTGTATGTGGTGGCCTCAGGGTTCAATGGCGAGGAATGAACGTGTTTTGGCGACCCATAGCGCCTTGGTCTGGGCCCAATAACCTTAGCGCTAGGGCTTGAAAAGGCGGAAATACCCCCCAATTTAAGGGGAAGTGCCGGAGAAACAGCGGATTTAAGAGTTTTCGGCCAAAGCGTTATACTGTGCGGCCGCGCGATGATCGCGTGGCCCGGAACCGAGAGGACTCGTTGTGAACAATATGGCTAAAAATCTGTTGCTGTGGCTATTGATCGCCGCGGTGCTGCTCTCGGTTTTCAATAATTTCAATCTGCGCAGCAGCACCGAGCAGGTGGGCTACTCAGAATTTATCAACGAAGTGCAGACAGATCGGCTCTCCAAGGTGCTTGTGGATGGCTTGACCATTACCGCTCAGCGCAAAGATGGCAGCAGTTTCGAAACCATTCGCCCGATGGTCGAAGACCCCAAGCTAATGGACGATCTGTTGGCGCACAACGTGACGGTTGAGGGCAAGCAGCCCGAGCAGCAGTCTGTCTGGACGCAATTGTTGATTGCGAGCTTCCCGATCCTGCTTATTATTGCGGTGTTCATGTTCTTTATGCGGCAAATGCAAGGTGGGGCAGGCGGTCGTGGCGGCCCGATGAGCTTTGGCAAGAGCAAAGCCAAGCTGCTGGGTGAAGACCAGATCACCACAACTTTTGCCGACGTTGCAGGGGTTGAGGAAGCAAAAGAGGACGTGCAGGAGCTGGTTGAATTTCTCCGTGATCCCGGTCGTTTCCAGAAGTTGGGCGGTCGCATCCCACGGGGTGTCCTCATGGTGGGTCAGCCTGGAACTGGTAAGACCTTGCTCGCCAAGGCGATCGCCGGCGAGGCCAAGGTGCCGTTTTTCTCTATCTCGGGCTCTGACTTTGTCGAGATGTTCGTGGGCGTAGGCGCGTCCAGGGTTCGCGACATGTTCGAGCAGGCCAAAAAGCAATCGCCCTGCATCATCTTTATCGACGAGATCGATGCGGTGGGCCGCCATCGCGGTGCGGGCTTGGGCGGCGGTCACGATGAGCGTGAGCAGACCCTTAACCAGCTCCTTGTGGAGATGGACGGTTTTGAAGTCAATGACGGCGTGATTGTGATTGCGGCGACCAACCGACCCGATGTACTGGACCCCGCTCTACTGCGACCAGGCCGATTTGACCGTCAGGTGGTGGTGGGCCTTCCCGACATCCGTGGGCGGGACCAGATTCTCAAAGTGCACATGCGCAAGGTGCCACTGTCTGAAGACGTCGATTCCTCGAAAATCGCACGCGGGACGCCAGGATTCTCCGGTGCGGATCTGGCTAACTTGGTCAATGAGGCCGCACTCTTCGCCGCGCGTGGCGGCCTGCGTTTGGTGGGCATGAATCAGTTTGAGTTGGCCAAAG
>ERZ802819.1339-NODE-1339-length-15299-cov-9.42863_pt1 | contig 15299 bp, 13 predicted proteins | sample MGYA00345647_ERZ802819 | MGnify/ENA primary metagenome ERZ802819 (study PRJEB30503, sample SAMEA104212355) | marine metagenome | biome: Westerlies Biome; feature: [SRF] surface water layer (ENVO:00010504) within the epipelagic zone...; material: water... | reverse complement strand
CTTTTACCTCTTTTTTTCGCGATTGCATTAAAAGTTCTAGTCAAGACTGTTTTTAAACCATCTATATGTGTGCCGCCATCTATTGTTCTGATATTATTTGCAAATCCTAGTATGTTATCTGAATAAACATCCGAACACCATTGTAGAGCTGCTTCTACATATACATTATCTTTTTGGGAATCGACATAAATAACTTCAGAATGAATAGATTCCTTTTCTTTATTAATGTATTCAACATATTCTTTAATGCCACCATCATATAAGTAAATTTCTTCTTTGAAAGAACCATCGGATAAATTTTGCCTCTCATCTCTAAAGATAATTTTGACGCCCCCATTAAGATAAGCTAATTCTCTTAATCTTGAGGATAAAAGAGCATAATCAAATTCAATACCATCAGTAAATATTGATGTATCTGGCTTAAAACAAATTGTTGTCCCTTTTTTTAATGGTTTATTTTGTTGTTTTTGGGATTTCAATTCACCTTTTGCAATGCCTTTCTCAAATCTTTGATTGAACTCATTACCATCTCTTAAAACAGTAACATTCACCCACTCACTTAGAGCATTAACAACAGATATTCCGACGCCATGTAATCCACCAGAAACCTTATATCCACCACTTCCAAATTTCCCCCCTGCATGAAGAACAGTAAGAACAGTTTCCAAAGCACTTTTACCTGTTCTTGGATGTATGTCTGTAGGAATACCCCTGCCATTATCTGAAATCAAAGCTGATCCATCTTTTTTAAGAACTATCTCAATATGATCACAATGACCAGCTAGGGCTTCATCTACAGAATTATCTACGACTTCATATACAAGATGATGAAGCCCTCTTGGACCAGTAGAACCAATATACATTCCTGGTCGTTTACGAACAGGTTCTAAACCCTCTAAAACCTGTATCTGATCAGCACCATAGTCATTGGAGATTTTATTAGATCTTTTTTCCTCACTCATTTAATATAAAAAATAAAATAAAACTTTTAAAATGTTATTTTTAAAAGGTGTTGCATTAAATTTACCATCGGTATAAGAGAAAGGCTTGAAGTAAATGCAAATTTTAATCACTTTAATCATATGAATTGAATATTTCTTCCAAAAAATCACATATGTTCCAACCAAAACCATTAGTAATAGTTTTAATCGGGCCTACAGCGAGTGGCAAAACTGAGCTAGGAATCGAAATTGCTAAATATTTTAATCTCAATATACATAATGTCGACTCAAGACAACTTTATCGATTTATGGACATAGGTACAGCAAAGCCAACTAAAGAACAACAAAAAACAATAAAGCATTTTTTAATAGATCTTGAAGAACCCTCTAGCCAAGTAAATGCAAAACAATTTCAAGAAATTGCTACCAAATCAATAAATCGGGAACTAAATCAAAAAAGAATTCCTTTTCTAATAGGCGGAAGCGGGCTATATATGAATTCAATAATAAAGGGATTCTTTGCTCCGGATGTGCCCCCTCAAAAAGCTTTAAGATCACAATTCGAAAAACTAGGGCAAGAAAAATGTTGGGAACTTTTAAAAATTTGTGATCCTGTCCTAACAAAAAAAATCAATTACGCTGATCAAGTTAGAACGATAAGAGCTTTAGAAGTCTTTTATGTAACAGGCAAACCAATATCCTCTCAAAAATTCCAGGACCCTCCCCCATGGAAAATATTAGAATTAGGTTTATATAGAGAAGATTTAAAAGAACGTATTTTCAAAAGAACAAAAAATATGTTTGAATTTGGAATTATAGAGGAGACCAAAAAGATTATTAATCAATATGGATCAAATTTACCTTTACTAGAAACGATTGGATATAGGGAAGCCAAGGATGTAATAAAGGAAAATTTAAAACTTGAAAAAGCTATTGAAATAACTACAACAAAAACAATCCAATTTGCTAAGAGACAAAAAACATGGTTCCGTAATAAAAACAATCCAATTTGGCTTAATAACAAAAACCTACTAAAAGATGCAATAATCAATATAAAGTATGCATTACGCTAACTTTATAAAATAAGTAGTTCTTTTCATCATCAAAACAATCATTTTAAAAAACTGAATGCCACCACGTCCACGCTTTGATCGCCGCGCTCCTGTTAGAGAGCTCCCAAATATTAACGAAAGAATAAAATACCCTCAACTAAGAGTTGTTGATTCAGATGGGAAACAACTAGGAGTTCTTGATAGAATAAAAGCGCTAGAAATTGCTGATCAAAGAGGACTTGACTTAGTTTTAGTAAGCGAGAAAGCTAATCCGCCTGTTTGTAGGATAATGGATTACGGAAAATATAAATTTGAACAGGAGAAAAAAGCAAAAGAAACAAAGAAAAAATCTCACCAAACTGAAGTTAAAGAGGTGAAAATGAGATACAAAATTGATAAACATGATTATGACGTAAGAATAGGTCAAGCTGTGAGATTTTTAAAATCAGGCGATAAAGTTAAATGTACAGTTTTTTTTAGAGGTAGAGAAATTCAACACTCAAATTTAGCAGAAACACTCCTTTTGAAAATGGCTAATGATTTAGAAGAACAGTCAGAAGTTCAACAAAGGCCAAAAAGGGAAGGTAGAAATATGATTATGTTTTTAAGTCCCAGAAAAACACCTTTAATAAGAAAAGAAGAAGGGTAAATTTAGCCAATCTAACAATACGAAATTCATTCAAAAATTTTGATGGATGTTAAAATATCACTTATGGACATTAAAGAAATTAATTAGGTTTTTTCTAAAGTGAGATTTCATATTCAACAAGAAATTGATATTCCTGCATCTACACAGTTATATAATCAAATTTGCTTTGCAATTGCAGCTAGATATTATCCTCCAGGTCATCGCTTGCCTAGTACTAGACAATTAGCTATGCAAACAGGATTGCATCGCAATACTATAAGTAAAGTTTATAGACAACTCGAAACGGACGGAGTGGTTGAAGCCATAGCAGGATCAGGGATTTATGTGAGAGAAAATCTTAAAAAATCTTTTAATTCAAAAAACAATTTAAATACAACTCCTGATCTAGAGACAAAAAAAGCAGTAGACAAATTAATCAAACTTGGATGCACTCTTCAAGAAACAAGAAATCTGTTGACTAATGAAATTGATTGGCGTATTAAATGTGGATCAAGAATAATCGTTAGTACCCCTCGGGAAGATATTGGTGCTTCTATGTTAATTGCAGAAGACCTCTCTCCAAACATCAACGTCCCAGTAGAAGTTGTCCCTATGGAAGAATTAGAAAAAGTTCTTTGCAACTCCAATAATGGGACAATTGTCACAAGTAGATATTTTTTACAACCCTTAGAAAAATTAGCAAAACAATATAGGGTTAGAGCTATTGCTGTTGATTTGAGCGACTTTCAGAAAGAATTAAAAATAATCAAAGAATTAAAACCTGGTAGTTGTGTAGGTATTGTAAGCATCAGTCCTGGCCTATTAAGAGCTGCAGAAATCATCATACATAGCATGAGAGGAAGTGATATAGTAATCATGACTACCATCTCAGATAACAGCAGTAGATTATTAGCCCTTTTAAAAGCATCCAATTATATAGTTTGCGATGGACCTAGTTTATCTGTTATTGAAAATACTCTGTTAAAAAATCGTTCTCAATTGATGAGAGTACCACAAATTATATGTGCAAAAAATTATTTAAGCATAAAAACTATAAATCATTTAAAAGCCGAGATAGGAGTAATTAATTAATTCATCATGCTAAGAACTTTCAAGTCAGATATTGAAATAATAAGAGAGAGAGATCCTGCAGCGAGAGGAATTTTAGAAATTTTTCTTTGCTATCCTGGTTTCCAATCAATTATCGTTCATAGGTTTACTCATAAATTATGGTTATTAAAGTTACCCTTAATTCCGAGATTATTAAGTCATTTAAATAGATTATTAACAGGAATAGAAATACATCCAGGTGCCAAAATTGGGAAAAAAGTTTTTATAGATCATGGCATGGGTGTTGTTATAGGAGAAACAGCTGAAATTGGTAATAACTGCTTACTTTATCAAGGAGTTACATTAGGAGGAACTGGTAAAAGTCATGGCAAAAGGCATCCAACATTAATGGAGAATGTTGTAGTTGGGGCAGGAGCAAAAGTTCTAGGCTCAATAATAATTGGACAAAATACTAGAATTGGCGCAGGTTCAGTCGTTGTTCGTAATGTCGAAGAAAATAGTACTGTTGTTGGAATACCAGGAAGAGTAGTTCATCAAAGTGGTGTAAAAGTTAATCCCTTAGCACACTCTGCTTTACCAGACGCTGAAGCTAATGTAATTAAAAATTTAATGGATAGAATAGATCAGCTTGAAAACCAAATCCTTAAACTAGAAAATACCCTTCAATGTTTAGTAAATTCAGAATCTAATGATATTTCTAAAGTTGGCAATGCACAAAATCTAAAAGACAAAGAAATAATAGAATTCTTAGGAGATAACTAATTGCGAATCAATTATTAGTTTCTTTTTCGCTTTTAGGTTGAAACATAAACATTGAATAAATGACATTTCTTCTCATATTAGTCATCATTTCAAGAAACATATCATAACCTTCGTTTTTATATTCAATCAAGGGGTCCTTTTGACCATAACCTCTTAATCCTACAGATTCTCTTAAAGAATCCATCGATTGAAGATGTTCTCTCCATAAATTATCAATTTGTTGAAGTATAAAAAACCTTTCAGCTTCTCTCATTAAACCTGGACGAAATTTCTCTATTTGAGCTTCCTTCAAATCATATGCAATACGTAATTGCTCTTGAAGATAATTTTTTAATTCTTCAATAGATAAGACACTAACATCTTCTGATTTAAGATCATTTAATAAATAAATGAATTCTTTTACTTTAGAAATCAATTGATCAATGTCCCATTCTTCTGGAGGTAAATCAGGATTGATATAAGCTTCTACAATTTCTTCCATTGTTCTTTCTCCATACCCTATGACTTGTTTCTTCAAATCATTCCCTTTTAGAACTCTTAATCTCTCATTATAAACCGCTTTTCTTTGATTATTCATTACCTCATCATATTCAAAAACTTGTTTTCTGATGTCATAATAATAAGTCTCAACTTTCTTCTGTGCACTTTCTAAAGATCTAGTAAGCATTCCTGACTCAATAGGCATATCTTCATCTACCCTAAAAGCGTTCATTAGGTTTGCTACCCTATCTCCTCCAAATATCCTTAATAGATTATCTTCCAAAGATAAAAAGAATCTGGTACTTCCAAGATCTCCTTGTCTACCTGCTCTTCCTCTAAGTTGATTATCAACTCTTCTTGACTCATGCCTTTCAGTTCCAATGACATGAAGACCTCCAGCATTCCTAACATTTTCTTCTTCATGAATTAATACCTTTTCATATTCATTTTTCACCTCTGATAAAGATTCTCTCAAAGATTGTATTAGTTTATCTTCAGTTGGAGCTTTTTCAGCAGCAGTAGCAATTTTATCGTCTAATTCCAGAATAGTTAAGCTTCTATCTCCCCAATTTTTTACAAGTTCATTGGATAATAAAGATAGTTTTCTTTTAATATCTTCGCCTAACTGACATGGGAAAAGACTGTCTACACTACTTTTAGTCTTTTTATTTGCAATTGAATCAACATTTGCAGAAAATCCTCCCCCAGATTTTGAATTTCTTTGTTGAGGTATTGGCGGTTTATGCTCATTATCTGGCTTAACGAGTAAGGGCATTAAAGTCTCTTTTAATTTTAGCCTTGCCATATAGTCGCTATTACCACCAAGAATAATATCAGTCCCTCTTCCAGCCATATTTGTTGCGATGGTGACGGCACCAGATCTTCCAGCCTGAGCTACGATTTCTGCCTCGCGTTCTACATTCTCTGGTTTTGCATTTAGCAAATTATGTGGGATTTGCTGCTCGAAAAGAAGTGTACTTAATAACTCACTTTTTTCGACACTTGTTGTACCTACTAAAACAGGTCTACCGTTCCTATGTATTTCTGCTGTCTCATTAGCGACCGCTTTCCATTTTCCGAGCTCTGTTTTAAAAACTTGATCAGCCCAATCTTGTCTCTTCCTTGTCTGATTAGTTGGAACAACTGTTGATTCTAATTTATAAGTTTTTTCAAATTCCACCTCTTCGGTCTTGGCAGTTCCTGTCATACCAGCTAAGCCTGGATATAAAAGGAAAAAGTTCTGATACGTTATAGATGCTAATGTTTGAGTCTCAGGTTGAATTTTAAGACCTTCTTTTGCTTCGATTGCCTGATGTTGTCCATCACTCCATCTTCTTCCAGGCATAACCCTTCCAGTAAATTCATCAACTATTACTGCTTCATCTTTTTTAATGATGTAATTTACATCTTTAACGAATAATTCTTTAGCTTTTAAAGCATTAGTAATGTAATGAGCCCATGGGTCTTTAGGATCGTATAAATCATTAACCTTCAAGGCCTCTTCACATTTAGCAAATCCTTGATCAGTTAATATACAACTACGTTGTTTTTCGTCTACTTCATAATCACCCTCTGGATCAATACCATCTTTACTCAACTCTTTCGCCTTAATTAGAGATAATGATAATTCTGCCGCTTTTTGATATTTTTCTTGTGGCCTTTCAATTTGACCAGAAATTATTAGAGGAGTTCTTGCTTCATCAATTAAAATTGAATCTACTTCATCTATTACGCAATAATTAAATTTTCTTTGAACTACTTCTTCGATTTCAGTAGCCATGTTATCTCTCAAATAATCAAAGCCTAATTCAGAATTAGTGGCATAGGTTATGTCACATGCATAGTTTTTTTTCCTTTCAGAAGGACTCATATCTTGCTGAATTAGACCAACTGATAAGCCCAAAAAACGATGCACTTGTCCCATCCACTCAGCATCTCTTCGAGCTAAGTAATCGTTCACGGTAACAACATGTACACCTTTACCAGTTAAAGCATTGAGATAACAAGGTAGCGTTGCAACGAGAGTTTTACCTTCTCCAGTTTTCATCTCAGCAATTTGTCCTTCATGGAGAACCATCCCACCAATTAATTGCACATCAAAATGACGCATTTCTAAAACTCTTTTACTTGCTTCTCTGACGATTGCAAAAGCTTTTGGTAATGTTTCTTCTAATAGTTCCTTTTGTTTTTTAATATTTAACTCTGATGAAATATTTGATTTAAGATTATGAGTTTCATTCCGCAATTCATCATCAGTTAATATGGATACGTCTTCTTCTAATAAGTTTATTTCTTCAACTATTGGTTGATATCTCTTTAACTTTCGTGTATTCGGGTCTCCCAACAAAAGTTTGAGCATAATTGTTTTTCCTCTAAAAAATTTATCCTATTACAATCATTATAAATTAGTGCGTTACAACTAAATGAGCAAATCCTATATCTCTTTATTTTTTTAAAAAGAAATTGATTAAGGTGTTAAATCAAAGTTACTAAAGGAGTTATTACATTTCTCTCAAAATTCTAGAATTTCCAAACTTATGAAACCAGTATTTTTAATTAAACATTCAAAAGGTGCTCTTGGATTAAGATTATTTGGATTAGGTCCTAATCTTAAACCCACGAAAGGATTATTTAAACTTCAACGATTTCTACATCGTAATGCATTTTGGGCTAGGGATAGAACAATTAAAGATCTCAAAAAATGTCTTGCTAATAGCGATGTTGTTGTAAGTATTTGGTCTAATAATGAACCAGTTGGTTTTGGGAGAGCCTTGTCAGATGGTATTTATAGAGGCGTTTTATGGGATATAGTAATTGATCAAGATCATCAAGGGAAAGGTTACGGCAAGATGATTGTGAAAAATCTTTTAGAATCAAAGAAAATAAAACATACCAAGAAAATATATTTAATGACTACGAGCAAAAAAATGTTTTATTCGCAAGTTGATTTCAAAGAAGTTACTTCACAAAATCTTCTAGTACACGAAATATAAATTACTTCTTAAATAAAAAATATTTCGAACCTAAATAATTATTTAAGGCGCCAATAAATGCTCCTATCAACCAAGCAATCTTATAATTATCAATTAATCGACTCAAAAAAATAATTACTAGAGACATTTCTAAACCTCCTAAAAAATAAATTAAACAAAAAATAAAAAAAGATTTAATTATTTTTTTTTGTGAATTATCTCTAAAAACCCAAATCTTTGCAAAAACAAATGATGATAAAAGTCCCGTCGAGTAACCCAATAAGGAAGCAAATATTATGTTTTTAAAAATTAGATAAAATGAATTAAATACTAAGAAATTTATAAATGTTGCAATTAAACCTGAGATTAAAAATCTTAATATTTGATATTTATTTACTTGAAAAATACAATTCAAAATTTTTAAAATTTTACTAACGTCTTTGATCTTTAAGATATAAATCTTGCATAAAGCCACCTTATAAACGGACCCAAAATAGGAACGGGGCCAAAAGTAGGACCACAAAAATCAAAATAATCTCTGTGTTCTTGGATTAAGCCATTGTCAGAAAATATCAAACGTGTCGTGCCAGGATATATAAATTCTTTACCCATAATTTTTAAACCCATAGTCCATTCTACAAATCCATAGTTTCCAGTGATTGAGATTGCATGAGTTTCCAAATAAACATCATCGCATCTTTTAACCAGCTTTTCTTGGGCCTCTACATAAGAATCTAATCCTTTCGTTTCCTGTGTTGGATCAATGAAGGTAACATTCTCATTATAAAACTCTGCCCACTTTGCTTTTGTTGGTGCATCTTCCCCATAGGGTTTAGTAAATAATCCTCTTAAATCCTCAATAGAAACAGTAAGTGGCATTTAAAAATTTATATTTATCTATTAATTATATTTCAAATTTTTATTTTAAAAAAGTAATCATTCAAATAATCTGATTTAGCAGAATAATAGCCAACCAATTAATACCGCTTAAAAAGCGGATGAAGAGATTCGAACTCTCGACATTCTCCTTGGCAAGGAGATGCTCTACCACTGAGCTACATCCGCATAACTAGTTTATTTTATCTTAAAAAAGGAATGAAATGAACAAAACCTTACTTTTTTTGAAACTAATTTAAATTTTTAATTAAAGAACCCATCTCAATTGCTTGTAAAGCATAGTTCCAACCAAAGTTGTTTTTTATCCCAGCTCTTTCTAAAGCCTGTTGCATACTATCAGTAGTTAAAACACCAAAAATAATTGGGACATTATTTTCATATGAAACCTGTGAAATCCCTTTACTAGCCTCAGAAATAACAACATCATAATGAGAAGTTTCTCCTCTAATAACAGCTCCAAGAGCAATTACAACGTCATAGTTAGATTTTTTCAAAAGTGTTTTAGCTGCTATTGGCAGTTCAAATGATCCAGGAACCCAAACAATATCAATTTCTTTACTTGTTTCTGAAGTATCTAAACCATGTCTTTTAAGACAATCAAGACACCCAGATAATATTTTATTAGTAATTAAATCATTAAATCTTGCTACAACTATACCTACTTTTAAAGTAGAAGCATTGGTAAAAGATCCCTCAAAGATAGTCATTAAATTTTCTTTCTTATATATCTACACTCTCATGAAAAGGTACTAAGTTCAAACTAAGGCTGAAACAATCCCTGTTGCAAAAACTAAAACGAGCCAAACTGCAGCAATAGAATATATTTTTCTTCTACTTTCTTTCTGTCCATCTTCAGTAGAAGGTTGAGTTACATATAAAACGGGAACTCCTACTACCGCGATAAGAGAAGCAAATAAAAGAGCATTTACGAAGAAAAAATTAACTGCCTGCATGATTCAAACTTATTTTTAAATTATTATAGATACTATGATCTCATGAAAATGAATATTTTTGGAGAAAATTTACATACTTTTAGTCAGTTTTAAAATGCAAAACTAAAATATGTTCCTAATATCTATTTATAAATAATAAAAAGATGGAAGAAGATACGATAATTCAGAAGGATTTATTTGCAATTAATCATGAAGTTAAACGCCCAAACAACTCAAGTCAAATTCCTGAAGATTTATCTACTGAAGAATTAAAAAAAGAGTCACAGAAAAGGCCCAGACAAAGAAAAAATTCTACTAATTTAATAAACAAATTTAAAAATAATTCAAATTCAGAAAGAAAGAATGATTGCATTAATGAAAAATCTTACAGTTATAAAACTGTTGAAAAACAAAAATTAACTCCAATTCTCAAACATTATGTGACATTAAAAGAAGAAAACAGCAATAGATTGTTGTTATACAGATTAGGTGACTTTTTTGAATGTTTTTTTGAAGATGCTGTATTAATATCTAACCTATTAGAAATAACCTTAACGAGCAAAGATGCGGGTAAAGATATTGGTAAAATTCCTATGGCAGGAGTCCCTTATCATGCAATGGAGAGATACTGCGCCGAATTAATTAAAAAAAACCATTCAGTAGTTATATGTGATCAGTTAGAAAAAAGTACTGGAAATTACGGAACACCACTGAAAAGAGGAATAACAAGAATAATTACGCCAGGGACTGTAATTGAAGAAGGGATGTTGGTTGCAAAAAAAAATAATTGGATAACTGCAATCCACTTATCAGAAAACATTTCAGAAGATTTATATGAATGGGGTATTTCAAGAGCTGATGTGAGTACAGGAGAATTATTAACAATGGAGGGACAATCAATCTCTAAATTATTCGATGAAATTATTAAATTAGATACATCAGAAATCATCATAGGAAGCAATGAAGAGAAAAAGTTATTAGAAAACCAAAATCAACAAATTACATATACTGTCACCCAAGAAACTTTTTTCAGTATTAATGAAGCATGTTCAACTATAAAAAATTATTTTCAAATTCTTAGTTTAGAGGGCCTAGGACTCAAGCATTTAAATAATGCGACTAAAGCACTTGGTGGCTTACTAAATTATTTAGAGAAAATCAATCCTTCAAATTTAGAGAACGATTCTTCTTTAAAAATTTCTTTAGATTTTCCACAAATACAATTTCCAAAAGATCATTTAATTATTGATTATCAAACTCAAAAAAATTTAGAAATAAAAAATACACAAAGAGAAAATAATTATGCTGGTTCACTTCTGTGGAGTATTGATAGAACATATACCTGTATGGGTGCAAGATGTTTAAGAAGATGGATAGACTCTCCATTATTAAATATTGATGAAATTAATAAAAGACAAAATATTATTTCAAACTTTTTAGAGTCTAAAAAGTTACGGACAGACACCCAAAATATACTTAGAGCAATGGGCGATTTAGAAAGACTTTCAGGGAGAGCATGTGCAGGGCATGCTAGTCCAAGAGATTTAATTGCAATCTCAGAGGGGTTAAAAAAATTACCTAGATTAAAGTCTATTGTTGAATTATTTAAGTATGAAATCCCATCCTGGACGAATCAATTAAAAAATATTGATAATGAGCTTTTGGAGTTAGCCGATCTAATAAGCTTCAAGCTAGTAGAAAATCCACCTTTAAATACTAGTGAAGGAGGCATTATCCATGATGGGGTTGATAATGTGTTGGATGGCTTACGTAATTTAATAGACGACTACTCAGATTGGTTGAATCAAGAGGAATTAAAAGAAAGAAAAATTAGTAAAATATCAAATTTAAAAATTCAATTCCATAAAAACTTTGGTTATTACATATCAATTAATAAATCTAAAGTTAATTTAGCACCTGCTCATTGGATTAAAAGGCAAACTCTTACTAATGAGGAAAGATATGTAACCACAGAAATCAAGAATAGAGAAAGTAAAATATTTCAAGTCAAAAATCGCGCGGCTGCTAAAGAATACGAATTATTTTGCGAAGTAAGAAATCTTGTATCTTCCAAAATAAAAAGGATTAGATCCGTAGCAAAAGCTATTGCCTGTATAGATGCATTACTTGGTTTAGCAATTACATCATTAGAAAATAATTTTATAAAACCGACTATTTCACCCATTACTAATTTAACAGACCAACAAAGCACAAAGATTATTGGAGGAAGGAATCCTATAGTTGAACAACTATTAACAAATAGACAATTTATATCTAATGATATTTTGTTTAATAAGAAGCAAAAATTAATAATATTAACTGGTCCAAATGCAAGTGGAAAGAGTTGCTTTATTAGACAAATAGGATTAATACAAATTCTGGCTCAAATTGGAAGCTTCGTCCCTGCAAGCAAAGCCGATATTCAAATTGTAGATCGAATATTTACAAGAATTGGAGCCGTAGATGATCAATCAACTGGACAATCGACATTCATGGTAGAAATGTCAGAGACAGCATCAATACTAAATCAAGCGACATCAAACTCTCTTGTCTTACTTGATGAGATAGGAAGAGGGACCTCTACTTTTGATGGGCTATCTATAGCATGGTCAGTAAGTGAATATCTTGCAAAAAAAATTGTATGCAATACAATCTTTGCTACTCATTATCATGAACTAAATTATCTTAAAAATACAAATACAAACGTAGAAAATTTTCAGGTATTAGTAAAACAGAAGAAAGATCAACTATTTTTTTGTCATAAAATTGAAAAAGGTGGTGCGAACAAAAGTTATGGAATTGAAGCCGCTAAGTTAGCCGGGGTTCCTAAAGAAGTTATTAATAAAGCTATATTAGTTTTAGATTATTTAGAAAAAAATAATCAGTTGAATGCTCAAATTAAAATTAAATAAAATTTTAAACAGATTATATAAAAATTATTTTAAATAGTTTCTCTTAATAAGGCATTAACAGCTGCTGCGGCCATTGCTGCCCCTCCTCTCGTAGAGTTCATAACAATTCTAGGATAATTAGTGTTGAGTAATTTATTTTTACTTTGCCTAACACCAATAAAACCTACAGGCATTCCAATAATTAAACTAGGAATCTGTTGTGAATTCTGTATAATCTCTAATAAATTGACTAATGCCGTTGGAGAACTTCCAATAACAATAATTGGCGATTGACTTCCTGAATTTTTAGCAGATAATTCAATCCAACCTTTTTCTATCCCATAAGCAGTTTTAGTCAACCCTGATAAATCTCTATCATCAAACCAATGTTTCGCCGAAACAACTGAGTTTCCGTTTGTATTTTTTGCCATTGATTTAATAGCTGCTGCTGCCATATCAGTATCAGTCAATATTGGTGCTCCAGCTTTAAGAGATGTAATACCTTTTTCGCACGCCCCTTCACTAAACTCCAAAAGCTTCTGAATATTAAAATCACCTGAAGTATGCACTAATCTTTCTAAAACTTTATTTTCCAAGTAATTAAAATTATTATCAATCAAATTAGATTTAATAAACCTAATACTTTCTAAAAAAATAGGATGATCTTTTATCATTAAAATTTAATTTACTTTATCTTAAAGAAAGCATAATTATAATAAGATTCTTTTTTGCAGATATGCCAATACAAATAATATGGGGAAATGATTTAAATGCAAGTAATAAGTTTATAAAAAAAATAATTGATGAAAAAGTATCCAAAACATGGGGAGAAATAAATATTAGTTACTTAAATGGTGATGATGATGATCAAATAAAACAAGCATTTGATGAAATACTAACACCTCCTTTGGGGGATGGATCTCGAGTAGTTGTATTAAAAAATAACCCATTATTCACAAATAAAAATGAGGAAATAAGACTCAAATTTGAGAAAATTTATCAAAACATTCCAAGTAACACTTACTTTCTTTTACAAAATACAAAAAAACCAGATTCAAGACTAAAGAGTACAAAATTTATTCAAAATTTAATAAAAAAAGATTTAGCAATTGAAAGCTCATTTTCATTGCCCGATATCTGGGATTTTGAAGGCCAGAAAAGATACTTAGAATTCACAGCAAATTCGATGAATATTCATCTAGGTAAAGGGACCACTGATTTAATTATTGATTCAGTAGGAAATGATAGTTTTAACTTAGTTAGCGAATTATCTAAAGCAAAGATATATCTATCTGCCATAAATAATAACGAAAACAAAGAACTTATTCTAGAAAGTGATGATGTAAAAAAAATATTCAATGATCAACAGTCAAATATCTTTAAAATAATCGATCATCTATTACAAAATAATATTAGTGATGGTCTTATAGAAATATATTATTTATTAAAAAAAGGAGAACCTGCTTTAAGGCTCAATGCAGGATTAATAAGTCAAATCAGAATGCATACCATAGTAAAATTACTTCATAAATCTGGTGAGCAAGATTTATCAAAAATATGCAAACTTGCAAATATATCTAACCCAAAAAGAATTTTTTTTATCCGTAAAAAAGTAAACAATATATCCTCAGATTTCTTAATTAAATTGATGAGTAATTTATTAGATATTGAATCATCACTAAAAAAAGGCAATAATCCTATTAATGTATTTACGGAAAATCTCGTTAACTTAAGTTAATCAAATATTAAGTTTAATAATTTATATTATGATTTAATTATGGCTTTATTAATCAAAAAATTTGGCGGCACATCGGTTGAAGACATCACAAAAATTAAGGCGATTGCACAAAGTATTATTCAAAGTAAAGAAGCTGGAAATGATATCGTCGTAGTTGTATCTGCCATGGGTCATTCTACAGATCACTTAAATAAGTTAGCAGAATCAATCAGCAAAAATCCCAATAGCCGAGAATTAGATATGCTCCTCTCTACAGGGGAGCAAGTAACTATGGCACTTCTATCAATGTCATTAAATGAATATGGGATTCCTGCAATATCTTTGACAGGTAGCCAAGTGGGAATTGTTACTGAATCAATTCATGGAAAAGCAAGAATTCTAGATATCAAAACAGAACGAATACAAAACTATATTAATCAAGGTTATGTAGTAGTAGTTGCAGGGTTTCAAGGCTCAACGCTTAGTCATACTGGATCAATGGAAATCACAACTTTGGGAAGAGGGGGTTCAGATACTTCAGCAGTAGCACTATCCACAGCATTAGGTGCAGAAACTTGCGAGATATATACAGATGTTCCTGGGGTTCTTACCACTGATCCAAGAATTGTACCTAATGCAAAATTATTAGATATTATTAGTTGTGAAGAGATGCTAGAACTTGCGAGTGTGGGTGCTTCAGTACTTCATCCAAGAGCTGTAGAAATTGCTCGCAATTATGGAATTAAATTATATGTGAAATCGAGTCAAACCCTCTCAAATGGCACTCTTCTACATAGCAAAATTAAACCATTAGCTTTAAAAAGAGGAGGGTTAGAATTAACAAAGACTGTTAATAGTCTTGAAGTATTAGAAAAGCAAACCGTATTTAGTATTTCCAAGCTACCTGACAGACCTGGAATTGCAGCTCAAATATTTGAAACCTTATCTAAAGCGAA
>ERZ802819.1336-NODE-1336-length-15314-cov-15.5627_pt1 | contig 15314 bp, 14 predicted proteins | sample MGYA00345647_ERZ802819 | MGnify/ENA primary metagenome ERZ802819 (study PRJEB30503, sample SAMEA104212355) | marine metagenome | biome: Westerlies Biome; feature: [SRF] surface water layer (ENVO:00010504) within the epipelagic zone...; material: water... | reverse complement strand
GCAATATCATATCCAAAATAGTTAAGGGATGAGGATTGTCATGAATAATATTGTTATAGGCGCTGTTGCACTTGTTGTGGGAGCTGGTGTGGGATTTGTAATTGGGCAAGGCGAAAAGGAAATCGTTGAGGTTGAGAAAGTTGTCGAAGTAGAGGCTGCAAAAACGTCGACCCTTGATGCCGTTAAAGCCAAAGGCTTTGTGCAATGCGGTGTCTCACAGGGCTTGCCCGGATTCTCAAATGCTGATGACAGTGGCAAATGGACTGGCTTAGATGTAGACCTTTGCCGGGCTGTTGCAGCCGCAATTTTTGGCGATGGTGATAAGGTAAAGTTTTCGCCGCTATCAGCTAAGCAGAGATTTACTGCACTTAGTTCTGGAGAGATAGATATATTGTCAAGGAATACGACTTGGACGATGACCCGCGACACCCAATTGGGGCTAAATTTTGCAGGCGTGAATTATTACGACGGGCAGGGTATGATGGTGCCGACATCATTGGGTGTAAAGTCAGCGACTGAATTGAATGGTGCAAATATTTGTACAAACACGGGTACAACTACTGAGCTAAATATCACTGATTATTTCCGTTCAAATAACATGAGCTTTAATTTGGTTGCTTTTGAGAAAGCTGATGAAGTTGTGGCGGCTTATGATGCTGGGCGGTGTGACGTTTACACCACAGACCGCTCAGGTTTGGCGGCTCAGCGTGGCAAACTTACAAACCCTGATGCGCATGTCGTTCTGCCTGAAATAATCTCCAAAGAGCCGCTTGGGCCAGTGGTCCGTCAAGGTGATGATCAATGGTTTAATATTGTCCGTTGGACTCTGAGAGCCCTCATAAACGCAGAAGAAATGGGAATAACCAAGTCTAATGCAGCGTCTGAGGCGTCATCTGCCACGGACCCAGCTGTAAAACGATTGCTTGGTACAGAAGGTAAGTTTGGAGAGGAAATTGGCCTGTCAAACGGTTGGGCACTCAATGCTATCAGGGCCGTTGGAAATTACGGTGAGAGCTATGAGAAAAATGTGGGACCAAATACACCCCTCAAGCTAGACCGCGGCGTAAATGCACTCTGGAGTGATGGCGGGATACTCTACGCGGCCCCTGTCCGCTAATCAATCAAACTTGCAAACGCCCAGCGGATGAAGCTGGGCGTTTGTGTTTTGGGAAAGGTGGATACCGGTTGTGAGTTTGGTCAAACCGCTTAATAAGTCTATTGAGCACGCCTTAAACGATAAAAAAGTGCGTGGCATCATTTTGCAGCTGTTCATGCTTCTGATTGTGCTATTTGGGTTTTACTGGTTAATCAACAATACGCTTACAAATCTCGAGACGCAGGGCAAATCTCTCGGTTTTAATTTTTTGAGTAGCACCGCAGGGTTTCAAATTAGTCAGACGTTTGGTACGTGGCTGTTTGACTATGAAGTTGGCAAGTCAACTTACTTGGAGGTTTATTTTATTGGCATAGCCAATACATTTTTAGTTGCGATTTTGGGAATACTTGCTGCGACTGTGCTGGGTTTTACCATTGGGATCATGCGGCTTTCCAGCAATATTGTTTTCAGAGTTTTCGCGACAACCTACATTGAAGTGCTGCGCAATATTCCGCTTTTGCTTCAATTGTTTTTTTGGTATTTCGCCGTACTTAGAGCGATGCCTGGAAAACGGGAAAAATTTGAGATTATGTCGGGCATTGCCGGCCTGAATATTACGGGCATGTATTTGCCAGCACCACTGCCCCAAGATGGTTTTGGTTTTGTTTTGTCTGCCATATTGCTGAGTATTTGCTTGGTAATAGGTGTGCGCCGGTATGCCCTTAGACGACAGGAAAGAACTGGTGAAATTCTGCCAGTTTTCTGGATTGGTCTTGGGCTCATCGTTATCGTTCCTAGCCTGGCTTATTTAATGAAAGGCAGTCCGCTTATTTGGGAACTCCCGGAGTTTGAAGAGACAGGTCCAATGCTGATGAGGGGCTACCAGTCGGGCGTGGGTATGCTTGTTGTGCCAGAGATGCTAGCTGTTTGGCTCGCACTCTCTCTCTACACGGCTGCATTTATAGCGGAAATAGTCAGAGGTGGAATATTGGCCGTAAATAAGGGGCAGACAGAAGCGTCTTTTGCGTTGGGATTGCGCCCCAATTTCACCCTTCGGTTGGTGATTATTCCGCAAGCTATGCGGGTAATTATTCCCCCTTTGACCTCCCAATATCTCAACATAACCAAAAATTCATCGCTGGCTGTAGCGATAGCGTACCCTGAGTTGGTCTCTGTTTTTGCTGGTACGGCGCTGAATCAGGTTGGCAAAGAGATTGAAATGATATTTATGATGATGATGGTTTACCTTACGTTTTCTCTACTCACTGCAGCATTCATGAACTGGTATAACAGCAAGGTGAAGTTAATCGAGCGCTAGTGATGACCAAAAAAGAGAAAAAAATAGTGAGATCGGGTCCAGACAGTCATAACTTGTGCTTTGTCCGCGATGAGGACGCGCCTATTCAACCAGCGCCACCGTCAGAGGTCGGGGTTACGGGATGGCTTTATCATAATATCTTCCAGAGCATGAATGATTTTTCTTCGATTCAATCGTGCATAAAATCGATATTGGCAGCTTTTTTCACGCTCTTTGTGTTTTATTTTTTTGTCACACAGTTATACGGATTTGTAGATTTTGCCCTTATTTCTGCTGTTTGGTCCGATCCGGAGGGGTTGAAACGCCAGGCATGTTGGACTTTAGAGCAAGGGGGTAGTCTGCCAGACGGTTGGCACGGTGCGTGTTGGCCTTACATAATTGCTAAGGCAAAGTTTATTATGTACGGGGCCTATCCGGGTGGTGAACTCTGGAGGGTAAATCTGACTTACTTGATTGGCGGATCAATGTTGGCGTGGGTTTTGATTGAGCCCTTGCCGTTCAGAAAATTAGTTGGCTTTGTGCTTCTAGTTTTTTATCCGATGTTTGCCACGGTTATGTTGAGCGGCGGTGGTGGCGGTTTTTCTACAACGGTTGTCGGTGTTTCCACGTTGCTAGGACTGTCGCTTTTAACAATTAGTCGCCTTGGAAAAAAGGGAGAACTTCCCAAAATTTTCAGTGATATTGTGGCAATATCCGGTACTGCTGGTTGGGCGCTGATATTCATCGCAGCATTTATTGTCGTTACAGGCTTTGACTCAGGATTGATCAACGTTGATACCAGAGACTGGGGAGGCCTTCTAATAACGTTGGTCGTGGCAACTACTGCCATAGTGGCCTCACTACCTTTGGGCATTTTATTGGCACTTGGAAGGCGCTCTGAAATGCCGATTGCAAGAAGCTTGTCAATCATTTTTATTGAGTTTTGGCGTGGCGTCCCATTGATTACCGTCTTATTCATGGCCTCTGTCATGATACCCCTGTTCATGCCTGAGGGCGTAAATTTTGACTCTTTGTTGCGGGCTCTTATTGGAGTAACCCTGTGGCAGTCAGCTTATATGGCAGAAGTTATTCGTGGCGGATTGCAAGCGATTGACAAAGGGCAATATGAAGCAGCGGACTCGATGGGGTTGACCTATTGGCAATCCATGCGTTTGATAATTTTACCTCAAGCTTTGAAACATGTTTTACCTGGCATTGTTAACACCGTCATCAGTGTGTTTAAAGACACCTCGCTCGTTAGCATAGTAGGAATATTCGATCTATTGGGAGCAACTCAATCGACTTTAGCTGATGCGGCTTGGTCCACACCAGTCCAAAGCCCAACAGGATACTTAGTTGTGGCTTCAATCTTTTTTGTTTTCTGTTTTGGAATGTCAAGATACTCGATGTATTTGGAGAGAAAGCTTAATAGAGGCCATTAAGCTGGTCTCGTTTAGAGGGTTAACAATGGCTCAAAAAAATAACAAAGTCTCACCTGACGAAGTTGTAGTCTCGATGGATCACGTGAATAAATGGTTTGGTCAATTTCATGTGCTGAGGGATATCAACTTGCAGGTCAATCGAGGGGAAAGGATTGTTATTTGTGGCCCCTCCGGCTCTGGCAAATCAACTCTCATTCGTTGTCTAAATCGTCTAGAGGAGCATCAACAGGGCGATATTTCTGTTCACGGTATTGAACTCAATAATGATGTTAAGAACATTGATGAAATTCGCCGAGAAGTTGGGATGGTCTTCCAACATTTTAATCTTTTTCCTCACTTGTCAATTCTTGAAAATTGTATGCTTGCGCCTGTGTGGGTTCGTAAAACACCTCGCGTTGAGGCGGAGGAGATTGCTATGCATTTTCTCACTCGTGTCAAAATTCCCGAACAAGCGCATAAATATCCGGGCCAATTGTCTGGTGGACAGCAGCAACGCGTAGCAATTGCGAGAGCTCTGTGTATGCAACCGCAACTGATGCTGTTTGATGAGCCGACTTCTGCTCTCGATCCAGAGATGATAAAAGAAGTTCTGGATACTATGGTGGAGCTTGCGGAGGACGGCATGACGATGATTTGCGTAACACACGAAATGGGGTTTGCGCGCAAAGTCGCAAACCGTGTCATTTTTATGGATGAGGGTCAAATCATTGAGCAGAATGAGCCAGAGGCTTTTTTCAATAACCCTCAGTCAGATCGGACAAAGCTTTTCCTGAGCCAAATTCTGGGACATTAATGAGAGCCATTGGAAGTGGGTTTTTGGACGTAGTGGCGTTTTTCTGAGTCTCTGCATGTAAAAATTTGAAATAGGCCTGTAATCGCCTAACTTAAGTGTGTTGCTTTCGAAGAATTATGGTTTTGGGTTTCCTGCAATTGTTAGCGGTTGCGAGACGCGATTGCGTGTCACGAATTTGACTCAGCTTAATGTTCCAAACGTGATAACAGCGCACACGAAAGCGACAAGTACTGCGTAATTTTTTGCCTCTTCTGGGTTGTATCGCTCTATAAAGACCCATCGGAAAAAGTAGAACATTGCTAGTCCGAAAAATGCGGATGGGAAAAGTGGCGAGGTAAATAACGTATCAGTGATGTTTAGCCTCCAACAGATATGGATTTTATTTTTTCAGCACAAACATCTTGACTTGTTTTTAGCATACTCGCTAATTGCTCAAAGCCGCGATGTAATTTTGACTGTACGTTCTGAAGACAAAAATCGAGGCAATTGCCAGGAACAAAAACGATAATATGTTCACAATATTCTTGTTTTTTTTGGAAGCTATGACTGTTTGCAATTTGAAAGAGACAAACAGGGTTATTCCAGCTAAAAAAATAAAACCTAGACCAAATATTAGGATTTTTTGTGGTTCCATTGGCTCGTGTCCCTTGAATTAAACGTTAAATACATTAAATCGGCAGCGTCCCTTCGAGTTTCGACGCAAGCATAAAATTCTCGATAGTGTCGACGGTAAAAAGCCTAGCTAAAAGGAATAGCCATGTCATCCAGTAGTGAAAAAAAGCAGCCAACAAAATATGAGGGGTGGAGGGAACCGAAAATAGCAGTCTCTTTTTGCAATCACTCGCATGTCTATTACGGCGTGGTTTGGATTGTGATTGCTGCGTTTTTATTCTTTTCTAACAGTTGAGGGTATCTTGCGAACGCATAATTTAGACTAAAGAGATAAATAAGGGCAATAGCCGCGGTGCCGTTGCCTTGCCTCTGTTCGTAACAGGCTCGCCAACTTGTAAAAAAATGGATGCAGCTCCATAGCAGTGGTTTTGGGCGTTGTTCTTGTACAAACGCTCGTTAAGTTGATCCAGCTGCGTGAAAATCATTCTTGTTCTGACTATCACGAAACCCGAGGAACACTTAATTGTGAAATAAATAACCCTCCTAAGATAATGCTCAAAGCGATCAAAAAATGCCCAGGTAGCATCTCACCAAGACAGGTAACTCCAATAACCACAGCCCATATTGGTACCTGATAGTTCACTAACGACAGAAAGGGTGGGCCCGCACGCCGAACTAAAATAGTAAGTAAGACTGTTGCAATAGCGGTTGGAAAAAGCGCCAGATAGACTACAGCCGCGATTGACAAACTGTGTGGTGATTCTGGTATGCCTTCAAACCATAAAGCCGCGGGTAACAGCATAAAACTGGCAAGCATCAATCCGCAGGCCGCATATGAGACTGTGCTAACTGGTGGACACAATTTCGTAATAACAGTACCCATTGCATAACAGAAGCTGGCGGCAATACAGGCAATTTGTGTTAATAGCAATATCGGCGTATGTGGTTGATTAACAGAAATTTTTTCTCCGCCAATCAGCAGTACAACCCCTGAGAATCCGAACAGGAAGCCTATCAACTTCTCGCGGCTTAATCTTTCACCTGGCACTAATTTGTGACTAAGTGGTAAAACGAACAATGGAACCAATGCCATGCTTATGCCGGCAAACCCTGATGTTACGGTTTGCTGACCCCATGATAGGAGGCTGAACGGAAGCGCATTAGTGAATAATGCCATACCTAAACAATGTAGCCACACGCGCTTTTCTGTTTTTGACGAAATACGGGGCAACCCATCGCCAAAAATATAGGTGTAAACTAACAGAATGATAGCAGCTACAGTAACGCGGATTGCAGCGACTGTGATAGGGCCAAATCCGATTAGACTTATCTCAACACCGAGAAAACTGCCACCCCATATAAAGCCGAGCGTAGCTAATATGGCCCAATTGAATGTGCAGATGGTGTTACGCTTTGGTGTTGATCTCATGAACCGCATCGTATAACGGACCAAAGTAATTGGGCATAGCAGAATCGCCAAAGCGTTTGCTTTTTTGTTGCTGGTTGACCTAGATCTGACGCGGCAGAGTTTTTTGTGTTTTCAGCTGCACGAGCAGACGCCAATATAAAATGTGATTAAATTGGAAGCTTTTTATCGCCTTAAGATAATTGTAGGGAACTAAATTGCCTGAGCTTTTTGAATACAGTCATTTTAAATAGGTTACGAATACTAATGAATTAACTAATTGTTTCAATTGGTTATTTCTTATAATGAAACAGATTTTGCGTCTGATTGTTGCGTAAAACGCAAAACTGATTTTTATTTTCTAACTAGTTGATTTTTATATCAAAAACTCTTCATTGCAAAGTTGATACAATTTACTGATTGCTCGACTGGAGACCGCAATTATAGTTCTTTCTCAGATATGCGTCAGATTGCCGCGTATCGAAGCGCCGCATCCGCTGCGGACAATCTGTTAACGGAGGACTTTAATGTTTGGTTTTTTGAACAAAGGTGTGAAGGCATCGATGTTGGCCGGTTTTTTGGTAGCTGTACCCACAGTTGCAAATGCCGCCACGGCAATGCTTGCATCTAATGACTACGTTGGGATCTCATTCTGGACGATTTCAATGGCTATGGTTGCGGCTACGGTATTCTTCCTGATGGAAGCAGGCCGGCTGTCAGGCAAGTGGAAAACTTCAATGACTGTGGGTGCTTTGGTTACCCTCATCGCTGCAGTGCACTATTTCTACATGAGAGACGTATGGGTCGAAACAGGCGAGTCGCCAACGGTATATCGTTATGTCGACTGGTTAATCACCGTGCCGCTGCAAATGGTTGAATTTTACTTCATCCTTGCTGCTGTTACGGCGGTCAGCGCAGGCATCTTCTGGCGGCTGCTTATTGGATCACTCGTAATGTTGGTCGCAGGCTATGCTGGTGAAGCTGGTCTGATAAACGCATGGGCCGGCTTTATTGTAGGAATGGCTGGATGGTTATACATCTTGTACGAAATCTTTGCCGGTGAGGCGGGCAAAGCTTCTGCTGAAAAAGCCCCAGCATCGGTGCAGAGCGCCTTTGGCACGATGCGGTTAATCGTGACTGTTGGATGGGCAATCTATCCGCTGGGCTATTTCTTCGGCTATCTTACGAATGCTGCAGACCCTGTTACACTGAACGTGATTTATAACGTTGCAGACGTGATTAACAAAATCGCATTTGTTGGCATCATTTGGGCCGCGGCAAACGCCGAGACCAAGGCCTAGACCAAATTAAAATTTTGGGAGAGCGGGCTTTTACCCGCTCTCCTGTATCTAACTACGCTTACTTCTTTTACAGTGGGAGCTCCAGATGAACGAACTTGCGACCTCATTAAGCGCTTCACTGGACACTAACCTATCTTCGTTGCGAACATTCAGCGACGATCAACAAATCGTTTACAACTTTATTATCTCAAGACTGCCTCAGGCTGGTGAGCCATTAGCGTTGGCTGCGGCACACCATTTCGAAAACCCTGGAAAAATGTTGCGGGCAAGAATGGCGATGCGTGGCGCTCATCTGTTGAATGTTGACCACGCTGCTGCCATTAGATGGGCTGCTGCAGTTGAAATACTTCATAATGCTTCACTGGTTCACGACGACATTTGTGATGGAGATAAGCTTCGTCGTGGTCAGCAAGCGGTCTGGGCAAAGTTTGGCCGGCATGTTGCTCTAACATTAGGTGATTGGCTGATTTCTCTGTCTTTTGAACTAGCTTCTGAAGCCTCGCAGATTTCTAAGACACCAAAACTTGTTACCTTGCTTGCGCGCCATATGGCGACAACCACCGCCGGCGAGGCCATGGAATTTGAGTTTGATCGGAACATCGACTGGGATATCTATTTGAAGATTGCAGCTGATAAGACAGCGCCGCTGCTAACAGCGCCGTTACAGGGCGTTGCCATCATGGCACTTGATGTCCGCGCAGAAATTGTTGTCGCGTCCTATTTCAGATATCTGGGCAAAGCCTATCAAATTGCCAACGACATCATGAATTTTGACGGCAAGGACGGGGCTGAAACAATTGGGAGTGATTTGGCTCGCCGTGCACCGAATGCAGTCACCTTGTCGTTTCGCGACTGTCTGTCAGCTGCCGAAAAGGCTGCATTTGATCAATGGTATGAAGCCGGTGACAATGCCGCGCTGGCCGATTGGCAGGACGCGATCAGGGCGTCGCAGGCAATGCAACATGCAGGGCGTTGTATGTTGTCGGTTCTGCATGATGCCGAAGCCAAGGCGGAATCCTTGTCGGTTGAAATTTATGAGGTGATCAGCCCTGTACATGCGCTGGTAAAGCGTGTTTGCTTAAACTCTGTGAAACATCTCAAGGTTTAACTGATGCCAGACGAGGTTGGTGCGGCCAGGACGTCACCCCCAAACCCCAATAGATCGTCGCGTGCCGATGACAATGCCTCGGTTCTGGTGATTGGCGCTGGTTTTGGCGGCATTGCCGCGGCCCTGCGGATGCGGGCGCGCGGCTATAATGTGACGCTGATTGATCGGCTGGACGCGATTGGCGGGCGGGCACAGGTGTTTGAGCGCGGTGGGTTTCGCCATGATGCCGGGCCAACGGTGATCACCGCGCCGTTTTTATTCGACGAGTTATTTGAACTATTTGGTGAGCGCCGCGCCGATCATGTTGAATTTCGCGCGCTTGATCCGTGGTATCGATTTTATTTTCATACCGGCGATCAGTTTGATTACCGGCCGTCAATTGAAGATACAAATGCGGAAATCAGGCGGTTTTCAGAGCGGGATGTTGCCGGCTATGCAAAATTGCTACAGGTTTCCAAACAGATTTTCGATATTGGCTTCGAAAAACTCGCCGACAAACCCTTTACCAGATTGACCGATATGCTGGCGCAAATTCCCGCCCTGCTGAAATTGCAAAGCTATCATTCAGTGTCCGGGATTGTGCATAAATATATAAAACATCCGCTGTTGCGGCAGGCCTTTTCGATTCACCCGCTGCTGGTTGGTGGCAATCCATTCAGCACCACATCAATCTACAGCCTGATCCATTATCTTGAACGTCGTTGGGGTGTGTTTTTTGCGATGGGCGGCACTGGCAAGCTTGTTGCCGCGCTTGACGGTCTGTTGAAGCGCGCCGGTGTCACTGTGGTGCTGGGTCAGGATATTGCGCAGATTGATGTGCAGAATGGACGGGCAATCGGCGCAACGACGCTGGATGGCCAGTTTTATGCCGCCGATAAGGTGATCTGTAATGCTGATCCGCCAACGGTCTATAGCCAGATGCTGCCGAGCCATGCGCGGCGCCGCAAACGGCTGCTTCCGGATAAGCTGACACATTATTCGATGGGGTTGTTTGTGTTGTTTTTTGGCACACGCAAAACCTATGATGATATTGCTCATCACACAATCTGGATGGGGCCGCGCTATAAAGAGCTGCTTGCCGATATTTTTGACCGGAAAATTCTGGCAGATGATTTTTCCTTATATCTGCATCGACCAACAGCCACCGACAGCAGCTTTGCGCCGGCCGGCTGTGACAGCTTTTATGTGCTGTGTCCGGTGCCAAATTTGCGCGGTGCCATTGATTGGCAAACAACTGGCCCGCAATTACAGGATCGTATTGTGGCGGCGCTTGGCGAGACCATTATGCCCGATCTGGAAGATGTGATTACCGACGCTTTTTACATGACACCGGAAGATTTTAAGACCGATTACCGGTCGATGCATGGTGCCGGGTTTTCGATTGCGCCCATTTTTGCGCAATCGGCATGGTTTCGCTTTCATAACCGTGATCCACATATTCAGAATCTTTATTTTGCTGCGGCAGGGGCGCATCCCGGGGCGGGCATGCCGGGTGTGTTATGCTCGGCAAAAGTGGTCGAGACACTGGTCGCCGAGGATGATGCCAAAGCCGCGTCATAGACCTGTTCCGGCTGGTCATTGACCCGGCCTTATGCGTTTAGGGGGGTGAGCTGACGTGGCTCTGGCTGAAAGTGAAACAATGACGCCGCATCAGGCGCTTGCGGCAAATGGCAAGAGCTTTAACTGGGCCCGGCGTTTTCTTGGTCGGCGTATGGGCGGGGATGCCGCCACCTTATATCGGTTCTGCCGGGTGCTTGATGATATGGCCGATGGTGATATTGCCAACGGGCCGCAACGGCTGTTGACGATCCGCGATGATTTGGCTGCCAACCGCCGCGCCACAGACCCGCTTCTGGTTGATTTTTTACCCTTTATCAGCGCGCAGAATTTGCCGGTTCCGGTGATCATTGCGCTGATTGACGGATTGTTACAGGATCAGCAACCGGTGGCCATTCATGATGCCAGAGCCTTGTGTCGCTATGCCTACCGGGTTGCCGGCACTGTTGGTCTGTTGATGTGTCAGGTTCTTGATTGCGATGATGATGCGGCGCGCGCCCATGCCATTGATCTTGGCATTGCGATGCAGTTAACAAATATCGCCCGCGACGTTTTGGAAGATGCCGAAATGGGGCGTCGCTATTTGCCGGCGAGCTGGGCTGGCGATCTCAGCCCGGCGCACATTACCGCAGCCAGCACCGCACCGGATGGCCAGCAGGCGCAAGCGGTGCGCGTTGCGGTGCAACTGGTGCTGGGGATGGCCGATGCCTATTACCGCAGCGGCAATGCTGGTTTGGCGTATCTGCCTTGGCGTGCACATATTGCTATTGCCGTTGCCGCCAGCGTTTATCGTCAGATTGGCGTGCAAATTGCCGCCAGCGGATATGGCTGGCATCTGGGGCGTCAGGTGACTGGCACTGGCACCAAGATATTATGCAGTTTACGGGCGTCCGGGTCGCTGTGGCGGCGGTTGTGGCGGCGACCAGCGCATCAAAAAGCCTTGCATGACGATTTGAAAGGTTTGCCCTATGTCGGTTGATAAAACCCCTTCGATGCCGGTGAGTGTGATTGGTGCGGGCTGTGCGGGTCTGTCGCTGGCGGCGCGCGCTGCCGAGCTTCCCAACCACAGGATTTCGCTGATTGCGCCGCATGGTGAAACGCCAGCGGATCATATTTGGGGGTTTTGGGCGATGCCCTGGCTGCAGGCAGCGACATCGGTGGCGCGAACACAATGGACACAATGGCGGATCATCAGCGCTGATCACAATATTCTGCATCGATCCGACACGCACCCCTATTGCGCCATCCACCGTCATCGCTGGCTGCAGGAATGCGAAAAAAAGGCGCGCGCCAATGGGGTGCCGTTTGAACCGGAGCTTGTTGTGCAGGCACCGGTGCAGCAAATTCTGGATAGTCGGCCGCCGCCGGTGCCAGATGGCATGATGCTGCAACATTTTGTCGGTTGGGAAGTCACCGCTCCGGCTGGCAGCTTTGATCCGACCACAGCGATTTTAATGGATTATCGTTGTGATCAATCGCAGGGCATGCATTTTATTTATTGCCTGCCGTTTTCCGATTGTCAGGCGCTCATTGAATCGACCTTGTTCTCGCCTGAATTGCTGCCTGCTGGTTTTTATGAGACCGCGATCAGCGATTATGTGAAGATGATCTGTAAACTGCCTGAATATGAGGTCAGCCGACGCGAATCCGGGGTGATTCCGCTTGGCGTGCTTGGCCGGCATGACCCCGGGCTTGCCGGCATTGGTGCAAATGGCGGTGCCATCCGGCCTTCCAGCGGCTATGCATTCAGCTTTATTCAGAAACAGATCGCGCATGCGGTGACGCATGCGGTGGCCGGCAAGCCGTTGCCGGTTGGGGTGCCGCATAGCGCTTTTGAATTATGGATGGATCGTATTTTTCTGGCGGTGTTACGCCGCCGCCCGGATCTGGCACCGCGCATTTTTACCGCTATGGCAGCGGCATTGACAGGTGATGAATTTGCCATTTTCCTGAGCGGTGAGGCGGGTGCCAAAATCTGGCTTAAGGTGATTATGGCGATGCCTAAACTGCCGTTTTTACGGGGTTTGTTGCATCCGGAACCAAAGGCGCTGGCATCATGATGGACGCAATGATGACTGATACTCTGGTGCAGCTTGACCGCGCCAGTTTATTCGCGCTTGCATGTGTGGTGATCATCGGTTTGCCGCATGGTGCATTTGACGGGGCTATTGCCAGACATTTGGGATATGGCCGTGGCTGGCGCGGTTTGACCAGCTTTATCGGCCTGTATCTTGGTTTGGCAGCGGCCGTGGTGGCGTTCTGGATCTGGCAGCCGGGGCTGGCGCTGGGGTTATTTTTGCTGCTGTCGGCGGTGCATTTTGGCTATGGTGACGCGACTGGCGCAACGGCTGTTTCACGGATGGTGCAAATTGCGGCACATGGCGGGGTTGCCGTGTTTGGCATAAGTCTGTTTCATCTGCAGCAGGTGACGCCCTTATTCGCCGCATTGACCGGCGGCGATGTGGCGGTGGCAGTGCTGATGGCCGAGCTGTTTCCGCTGGCGATGATTCCGGTCGCCGGGCTTTATCTGATATGCGCGATCCGAGAGGCCGCCTTGCGGCCGCGTCTTGTCGAGCTGGCGTTGCTCTGTCTGTTGCTGAGCATCGTGCCGCCGCTTGTTGGATTTGCCCTGTATTTTTGTGTGATCCATACCGGCCGCCATATGCAGCATATCTGGCAGCATCTGCGTCGGCGGGCGACGCCCCGCCATATTTTGGGCGAGGCGGCGCTGTTCACTGTGGCAAGTTGGGCCGGCGGTGTTATGATATGGCTGTGGCTGGACAGCGGTAATGTCAGTCAGGATTTGCTGCAGGTGATTTTCATCGGGCTGGCGGCGCTAACCGTACCGCATATGATTTTGGTCGATGGGATGTTGCGGCGGAGTGATGCAAAGGAAGCGATGTGATGCCATCAGATAAACCTGCTGCCGCACGCAAAGATGCGCATCTTGATCTGGCGCTTGATCCGGGCACCCGGTCACAGGGTGAAAACGGCTTTGACCGGATCAGTTTTACCCATTGCGCCTTGCCCGAGATGCGCCTCGAGGCGGTTGATCTGACGACCGAATTTTTGGGCTACCCGTTATCTGCGCCGCTCATGATCGGCGCGATGACCGGCGGCACGGCGCGGGCCGAGCAGATTAATCAGGCGCTGGCATTGGCCGCGCAGCAGCAATCGATTGCGTTTGCTGTGGGGTCGCAAAGAGCCGGTCTGGAAGCCGGACAGACAGCGCGGCAATTGCGTAACCTGGCGCCGCAAATTCCGATTATTGGCAATCTGGGAGGTGTCCAGCTGGCACAATCTGGCGGGCTCGATCTGGCAAAAGCCGCGATCGATGATCTGCAGGCAGACGCCATTGCGATTCATCTCAACCCGTTGCAAGAGGCGGTGCAGCCAGAAGGTGAAACCAACTGGACGGGGGTAAAACAGGCCATTGCTGATCTGGTGAAAAGCGCCGCAGTGCCGGTTTTGGTCAAGGAGGTCGGTGCCGGCATCAATGCGACGCTGGCGGTGGAACTGTTTGAAATGGGGGTGACGGCTGTTGATGTCGCCGGGTTTGGCGGCACAAACTGGGCCCGGATTGAGGCCGCCCGCCGCAGCGATGACAGCGCCATGTTTGCACCGTTTCTCGATTGGGGCATGCCCACGATCGAGCTGCTGCAACAGGTGTGTGAGGCGTGCCCGGGACAGGTTGTGATTGCCTCTGGCGGGGTGCGGCATGGTCTGGATGCTGCCAAGGCCATCTGGCTGGGGGCGTCTATGGTATCGGCAGCCGGCCCGATGCTGGCAAATCTTGGCGCCACCGACGCGGCGCCCGATGCGACGCAATTACAGGGATTTATCAGCCGCTGGAAACAACAGATGGCGCTGGCGTTATTTTTGACCGGTGCGCCGGGTCTGGCGGCATTCCGCCGGGTACAGGCGCGGCTGGACGGTACGCTGATCACGCCCTGATCACGCCCCCATTACACGACCTGATCACGCGGCTTGAATTGCTCACAGCCATTGCAGCGCCAGCACGGCAACAACGACATAACGCGCGGTTTTGGCAATGCCGACAATCAGCAAAAAGCGCGGCAAAGGTTCGCGCATGATCCCCGCCACCACCGTCAGCGGATCACCAATAATCGGCACCCAGCTCAATAACAGGCTCCACCGGCCATATTTATCATACCAGCCGGTCGCCCGTGCCAATTGACCAGCATTTGCCGGAAACCACCATTTGCCAGCAAATCCTGTTAAACCGCGGCCAAGATACCAATTCACCACCGACCCCAAAATATTGCCAAGACTGGCGGTGATGACAAGTAAGGTGACAGATGAAGGGGCGGCAAGAATCAGCGCCGCAAGACCAGCTTCTGATTGTGCCGGCAAAATCGTCGCGGCCAAAAATGCGGCCAAAAACAGCCCACCAAAGGTGCCAAAATGTAACGGCAAAATAAAGTCCCTCCGGCGGGGGTAAAAGGTTTTGAAAGATCTGCCAGTCCGGCGGTTGTAGCAATATTAAAGGGTGCCCGGCAATTGTGACCAGATAATTATCGTCGAGACACCGCATCAGCTTATTTTGTCAAAATTTGTCAAAAAACTTGATTTACATTTTTACATCTGTAAATATTTACGAATGGCCAGACGCAATCGGCTTTTTTTCATAGATCCAGACCAAGGGGCATCGCATGCGGTTCAATCAAGAAGTCAAAAAATGG
>ERZ802819.1331-NODE-1331-length-15365-cov-39.9189_pt1 | contig 15365 bp, 17 predicted proteins | sample MGYA00345647_ERZ802819 | MGnify/ENA primary metagenome ERZ802819 (study PRJEB30503, sample SAMEA104212355) | marine metagenome | biome: Westerlies Biome; feature: [SRF] surface water layer (ENVO:00010504) within the epipelagic zone...; material: water... | reverse complement strand
CCGTCCTTTTTATAAAAATGGAGTGAGTTATCTCGATACACAATGGCCTGCGCAGCAGACAACAAAGGGAGTTGATGCGAGCGAATCCAGCAGCAAGCGCTTCAAATTACTGTTCTAGATACATCAAAAAGTAAATGTTTCCAGCATGAACGACAACCTTGTCAAACAAAGCCTGCGACTGGGAATCAGTGTCTTAATCACCTGCGCAATCGCTCAACACTTTGGCCGAATCAGCTTCGTTTGGTATCCGCTCCTGGCCGTAATTTTCGTAGTGGACGATCAAGATGAAAACACAATCCGAGCAGCTCGAGGAAGGATTCTCGGCACGGTGACTGGAGGGTTGGTCGTTTTTCTAGTTCACACACTTATATCAGGCTGGATCGGAATTTTGGCCAGTCTTCTGATTACCGTTCCCTTGCTTCGGCGCCTCGGTTGGACCAGTGGTTTATCGACTGCTGTTGTGATCACAGTGATGTTTTTAGGGATTCATGATTACACACTATTAGATTGGAATTACGTTCTAAATCGAAGTATCGATACCTTGGTTGGCATTTGCGTAGCTTTAGTGATTGGCCATTTGCTATGGCCTAAAGATCGATTTAAGCGCATGGAAGAGCTGCATGAAGCATTAATGGCTTCCCTAAACCAGCGAATGTTTGAACACATGCAAGCACTTCAGGGACTCACTCCTACGCCAGCCCCCTTGAATCCTGCCTCGCTCACAAGGGATATTTTAGAAATCCAGCGTCTGATGAATATCGAGCAACAACTGGGTCCGTGGCATCGCGATAAGCTTACTCGACTCCGCTGGAAACAACGCATCAGCCTATGGCGTAGTCTTCGATCTAATTGGATATTAATTGAGAGACTTCTAGATTCTTTATCCCGCAAGTACCAGCCCCTACGATTACCTGAATTAGCACAACAATTAGATCCCAACCATACAATTGGCTGGAATCGATTACAACTTTACGAACAAGATCAGCCTCATCAGATTGGTCTCGCCCAAAGGATCCTCCTGGAGGAAGAGTGCACTCGCTTCCTACGACTTATCAGTAGTCAAAGACGACTAAATCAAGTTTTGATTCAAGGAGCTCATCAATGATGGACGATATCCATCATTCCCAACATGGACACCAGCAGCGACCCTGGTTTACACGACAAGATCTACGTCTAGCTGTAGTGACGGGATTAAGTGCCGGGCTGGGCCTTCTAAGTCCCATTCCCTATGGGTATTACCTGCCATTAACAACAACAGCTGTCTTATCGAGCACCTACGGCAATTCAATGAAGCTCGGCATTCAAAGGCTGCTGGGTTCGCTCATGGGTGTCATCATCCTGATTGTTTTTACACGAGGACTTGAGCTTCCCCTCCCATTAGGGATAGGACTCGCCCTTGCTACAACCAGGCTGTTTGGAGGAATCCTAGGGCTGAAAGTGGGCTACAAAGTGGCTGGAAATATCATCGTGATGGGATGGCTTGTCCATGAACAGAATGAAACTGTTTGGGGTCCCATTCGCCTCTTCTGGACTGGACTTGGAATTGTCATTTCACTATGGGCCTCACAATCAATATGGCCCAGTCGAACGATTCCAAATTTACATGGACAATTTGCATCACTTCTTACTTCGATTGGAAAAGAATTAACGAGCGAAAGTAGTCGACTCAAACAACAGTCTCCAACCCCGACTTCGCCAAAACAACAACAGGCATTCCGCATCTCACTCCAGAAACAACTCGATGCTGCAAGACAACAACAGGTTCTTGCACAGATGGAGCTAGGCGTCAATCCTGAACAGCACCCACTGCATGGCCTCTGGTGCAGCATTGATCTTTTGACTTCAGAGCTGCTCACCTCTTTATGGGCCATAAAAAGCTTGGCGACGCCTGTTCAGAAGCCCGAGCAGATCAAGCAACTTCACTACAAAGAAGCTGAATTAATGGACATAATGAGCACTCAAATACTACGAATCAGCGCGGAGCTAATAAACCCAAAAACAATCAGATACCATGAATTCAATCCTCGAGTAATGCTTGAAATAAAGACCCTTTCTCAAGGTTTTAGTCAATGGCTTGAACAGACGACTGAAGGGACTCTTGCCGCTGACAATAAACAACTAAGCAAACAACAGCTTAGACAAATCATCTTAAGAGTGACCCTCATTGACTACATCCGATCAGCAATCGTGGAAGTGACATCTCCCCGTTCCCAGTCAACTGTCACAAACCATTCATTGGTTAAGGGTTCAAGCATTTCCAAGCACCAAGGATGAAGGAAACCCATTCCTGACTTGCGGAAAATCCAGATAATAAAGTTGATCTCAACATAGGAATCTATTTCCCAACCATTCAGTCTTTTGACTTCAAAAATGATTGAAGGTGTTGGCGATCAATTGTTGGAGGATCATTCAGCTTACAAACAGTCTCATGATCGCCATCGATCTGGATCGCTAGCGATCAAAGTCAACGAAGTTGTGCAATGGGCAACTATCACTCGTGACCAGAGTGCGTAAACATACCCAAAAGTCGTCTTTGAAGAGATGATCCGAAGCACATGTTGAAATCCTGCCGCTGTGATCTGGTCCTCACTCGTTACCTGTCCGCAATCGGATTGATTTGCAGTACTTTTGCGCCTGGTTCAGCTCAGACCAACGTTGCTCCTCTTGATGTCGGAGGCACAACAAAGCAACTTGAGAACAGTTGGGAACGCCTTAATCGCCAGGTCGAGGCCATTGACACGTTGACCGGTCCGGCACCAGCTATTGAGAGCAGTGACGATCTCAGATCGATAGAGATCCCCAAACTGTTAACCGATGTCAATGCCCCCCCTTCCGGCGTACTGACGGACCAAGACACGCAACCAGACTCTCTTCTTAGCCTGCCTTCCTCGGCTGACAAACCAGCGAGAATTCTTTCAATCACTCTTGAAAGTGCTGTCACGATTGCCTTCCGCAACAACCCATCCCTAGCCGCTCAGAGAGATTTAATCCAAGCCCAGTCCGCCACCATTGCATCCGAATCGAGTTATTACTGGCCAACGATCAGCGTTTTTACCAACGTCGATGGATTTCAAAGCGGAACAACCATTTACAACCCCTACGGCAACAACACCTACGAGTTTGGACCACTTTTTAATAGCAAGGGTCAAACCCCTAATTTTGCACTGACAACAGGTGGAGACCAAGTCAGTGGGTCCAGCGCCGGACCCTTCTACATCCCACCAGGAGGCGGGCTCGCGGCTGTAACGAATGGAGTTTCCGCCGATGCTGGGCTTCAAATCAATTACAACATTATTGATTTTGCTAGAACTCCCAGGGTTCAAGCAGCGCAAGCCCGACTCACACAACAAGAAAATCTCTATTCAGACCAGTTAAGAGCCATTCAGCTTGAAGTGAGTGAGGCCTACTACAACCTCCAACGCGCTGAACAACTTGTGAGGATTCGCGATGCGATCGTTCGCACTGATCTGGTTGTTTTAGAAGACACGCTTGACCTCAAACAAGCTGGTCTTGTCCCGAGAGTGGATCTGCTCAGACGAAGCAGCCTTCTCGCTGCGGACGAAGAAAGCTTGATCCAAGCGATGACTGATCGCGCAGTAGCCCGCCGTGAACTTTGGACCGTTCTCAACCTCTCCAATGAGATCATCCCCAGTGCCAGCGACCCCATCAGCCTCCAACCACGATGGCCCTTGAATTTAGAAAAAACAGTGTTGGCGGCTTACGACGACAATCCAGAGCTCACTGCGATTCTCGCCACACAGCAAGCCCTCATCCGTCGCCAAGACGAAGCGGCTGCTCAGCTGCTACCTCGGCTCAGCCTCTTTGCAGCAGCCGGTGGCCTGGGATCCGTGGAACGCACCTCCAATCTTGCGCTGATCGGGGGTGGATGCTGCGGAGGAACTTTTCTTCCCCTCGAGCAGGTCAGCGGATACGAATGGTCGGTAGGACTGGCCTTCAATTGGATGATCTTTGATGCCGGTGGAACATCCAACAGAGTGAAGGCACTGCAACTTCAAGAGCAAGCAACCGCCGAGCAATATGCGAACACCCGAAATGCGATTCGCCTACGACTGGAGCGAGCTTTTTTAAACCACGAAGCCAGCTTGGCGAAATTGGTCTCAGCCAGACGAGCGGTAGGCGCCAGCAAAGAGGCCTTCCGAGACACGCAATTGCGCTATCAGACTGGGCTCAGCGATGAAATCGACCTTTCCATTACCCAGGAACAGCTCGTGAATGCCTTGGTACGACGGTTATTCGCCACTGTGGATGTGAATGTCACCTATGCACGCATGCTGCGTGAACTCTTACCCATGCCTAAAAATCCAAACAATCCAGTCTTAACCCAATTAACTCTTAGTTTTCCTTGAAAACAGTCCTAGCTAGTTAGTCCTTGAAGTCCACCAGCGCTCAATTCGATATCCAAAAATCACCAAAAAGACAACAAACCAAAACCATACTTCTGGTGGATTAGCATTTAACAGCACAATTAATAAAACCAACTCGGAAATCAACCAAGGAATCTCTTGCTTTAGCAATGGGCGTATTGACATCGTAGAAATAGATTCAGGGAAGAGTGTCTGGTTGACGCAGGAAGGGCAGATCAAAAAGGCGATCAATCCTAAATGTGCGATAACCACCTGTGAGTGAACGCAGTCCAGGCAAGACATAGGTGATCGGTGATCGCCATTCCACATAAGCGAAGGTATCAACGGTCAAACCATCGCGGATCGGGAAGACTCCGCTGCCATTAGAAAGCGTCCATAGAAAACCGTCATCAGACTTTGATCGACGCTGCAGACTAATCTCAGCTCGCATCACTGGGCCATCTCCGGCCAAGTCATTCGCCAGCTGTGCATTGCCGGTTGTGGTGGCGATATCTTCTTTGGTTGCAGGCAACGGGAGCACACTATTCACCTTGCCTTCGATTCCACCAAAACGGCCTCTTTGATTCCAGCGTGGGACCACCTCCACTGGCAGGCCAAGGGGTAGCCGACGCGCATCAGCAGGTGGGAAGTAGGCGACAGCGATCAGATCGGGTCCGTTACCTCGTGCCACATCATCCCGGCCAATCGTGCCAAGACGATCCCCCATTTTGATGGTCTGACCAGGAATCACCTGAAGATCAAGCACGTTGCCGTCGCGCTGGGCGGTGATCGTGCCATCAAAGGCCAATTTCGCCTCGCTGACGCGAATCTGACGCTTCAGATCATCAATCACAAAAGTTCGATCGAGCTGCTCAGACTCAAGATCAAGTTTGATTTGCTGGAACGTTGTGAGGGCCTGTTTACTTTGAATCTTGAGATCATCCAAGGCAACGCTGGTGCTGGTCAATCCCTGCTCAGCAGACACCACTGCATCAGAGAGTGGAGCCACCACATCACGAGTCGATAACCATTCAAGATTTTGAAGCTTCCCAGCAAAAGTGCTCTGGAGTTCACCCAGCCGGCGCTCATCATCTTTGAGCTTGGCGAGAATGGTATTGAGAGCCTCACGTGCGGTCTCAATCCTCAATGCATCGCGCTGATTTAACTCAACATTTTGTTTTTGAAGCTGATTTAAATTGCCTTTCTCTTGCTCTAGTTCACGTTCAAGCTCAGGTAAGTATAACGTCATCAGGACCTGCTGTTTCTCAACGCGATCGCCCACACGTACATCAACGTCCAGAACCTGACCAGCAGACCTGGCATTCAAAACGCCAGCATTATCGGGATAGATCAGAACACCTTTGCCCTCAACTTGAGTAGGAACCGGCCAAAACAAAAGCCAAGCGCTGAGCAATCCCCCCATCCCCGCCAAACAAGCGCCTACTTGTTGATGGTCGTCAAGACCATCCCAATGAGTTTTGAACTTATTGAAGGGTATTAAAGACACAATAAATATGGCTTTTGCAGGACCATCGTGAAAATCATGAATGGGGAAGAGACTTCGAACATCAATCGTCTGTCATCAATGTTCGAGACTCGGTCCTACCCACAGTTTAAGACAGTTATCAGATCAACAACGTAAACGATGTAATAACGGATTCAAATAAGTCTTTAACGCGAGGCCAGCGGCTTTCATTCGTGCTTGTGGCAAGGGTGTACAAGCGGCCCCGATCGACAACGACGGTGGCCAGCTCATGGCGATCGCGATCCTGAAGATGCACGGCGTACTCCAGGTCATAGAACGTATGACCTGAGGCCTCCCGTTCTCTTGCCTCGATCAACTCGGCATTGCGGCCGCTGCCATCTGGGGCGATCACGTCACGGCGCAAACGTTCGCCAACGGCAACAGCACTGCCAAGTGTCTGTAGGTCGTTATCAGCATCCACATCAGAGACCACAAGGCTCACCGTTTCGTCGCTGTTGATCAGATCGTGAAAAACAACGGTGGGGCCTCCCGTTACAGCTACTCGCGTCCAACCCGTTGGATAGAGGAAGGCATATCTGCCGTCAGGGCTCTGGAACGAATTAAGGCCAGCTCCAGCACCGCTGCAGGCGGTGAGCAACACAACACAGACAACGCTGAGAAGCGATCGCAGCGGAACTTGCAACGGAAAGCGCATCGAATCGTTCATGAATCCATCCCATTCTGCCCGGAGATCTCCCTGCCTAGATTTCAGAGACTTGCAGAAGAGTTCTGAGCGGCTTCACCCGACCATTAGCACGGTTGATCGACCAGTTCGAACGTCTCCCCGGCATTGGTCCACGGACCGCACAACGGCTGGCTCTCCATTTGCTGCGCCAACCAGAAGAGCAGATCCATAGTTTTGCTGATGCTCTCTTGGCGGCAAGGAGTCAGGTGGGGGAATGCCAAACCTGTTTCCATCTCAGTGCAGAACCCATCTGTGAGATCTGCAGAAATCCAGAGCGTTCCAACGGCTTGCTTTGCGTGGTGGCTGATTCAAGGGATCTGCTCGCCCTCGAACGCACCAGAGAATATGCAGGCAGATACCACGTTTTGGGTGGCCTGATCTCTCCGATGGACGGCATCGGTCCAGAAATGCTGCAGATCAGCAGCCTCGTAAAAAGGGTCGCAGCAGACGAAATCAAAGAGGTGATCCTTGCGCTCACCCCCAGCGTGGAGGGGGATACCACCAGCCTTTACCTGGCTCGCCTACTCAAACCGTTTACGCAAGTCAGTCGAATCGCTTACGGCCTTCCGGTTGGAAGCGAACTGGAATATGCCGACGACGTCACCTTGAGTCGGGCTCTGGAAGGACGTCGAGCAGTTGAATGAAACTCCCAGAGACGCGGTCATGAAAACGAGCATGAGCCGTTACAGCGGAATCCGCCCCAGCGAGCGCTTACCCGAATGGTTGAGACGGCCCATCGGCAATGCCTCGGCGATTGAACAGGTACAAACCCTGGTCAAACAAAATGGGCTCAACACGATTTGCGAGGAGGGCCGCTGCCCTAATCGGGGGGAGTGTTATGCAGCCGGTACCGCAACCTTTTTGCTTGGTGGCTCCATCTGCACCCGTAGTTGTGCGTTCTGCCAAGTCGATAAAGGCCGTGCGCCCGAAGCCGTAAACCCTGAGGAAGGGGAACGGGTGGCAGAAGCCGTGCTTCGCATGGGACTGCGCTACGTGGTCCTCACTGCCGTAGCCCGCGACGACCTTGAAGACCATGGGGCCAGCTTGTTTACGAACGCGATGGCGGCGATCCGTGCCCGCAATCCCTTGATCGCCATCGAGGTGCTCACCCCAGACTTCTGGGGCGGTGTGGCCGATCAAGCCAAAGCCCTCCAAGCTCAACAGCAACGCCTAGCCACTGTTCTGAAGGCACAGCCCATTTGTTTCAACCACAATCTTGAAACGGTGAAGCGACTGCAAGCAGAAGTCCGCCGTGGAGCGACTTACACCCGCTCGCTTGGGCTGCTTGCCGCGGCCAGAGAACTTGCCCCATCAATACCCACCAAAAGCGGCCTGATGCTTGGCTTGGGCGAGAGCAAGGATGAAGTTGTCGACACCTTGAAAGACCTACGCAGTGTGGATTGTCAGCGAATCACACTCGGCCAGTACCTCAGACCATCCTTGGCCCATATCCCCGTAGCGCGTTACTGGCATCCCACGGAATTTGCAGAGCTTGGCACCATTGCCACCGACCTGGGTTTTACGCAAGTGCGCAGTGGGCCATTGGTCCGCAGCAGCTATCACGCGGCGGGCGACTGAGCCGACCAGCGCTGAGCAGCTCGCTGCTGCACCTCGGCACAATCCGCCGTCATCAGCGCACCAGCACCACCCCAAACCATCCTCAGAGGCAAGTCCCAAACAGCGGCCTCCACCTCATGCACCGTGCTGAAGCCACGTTGCTGGAAATAGCGCACCAAACGCCGATGCTGACCCTCTGCATCGCGGATCGCCAACAACCTGGCCCTCAGGCAAGGGGTGGACTCAAGCGCCCAAGCCATGGTGGCAGCCCAGATCAGATCTCCCGTTCCAGCAGGAGCTTGGGGCCGAACTCGCATCGTGTCGAGCTGCAATCCAGTCGTGGCGCCATAGGCCCAGGCTTTCATCTCGCCCTGGAGTTGCAAGCGATCAGCAGCAAGCTGTTCAGCCACCACCAAGCGCAAACTCCACAGCCCTAGGGGGCGTCCAACTTTGAGGCGCAGCAACAAGCCACGTTCTCGTGCTTGAGCTTCTAAATCATTGAGCATCAGCACGCGGGCAGAGAAGAGAAAGGGCTCACCTCGACCACCGAGGCAATGGGAAGTGGGCCATACAGATGGGGGAAAAGCACGCCTGTATGAATGGCATCTGCTCGTAGGGGGGCAGACACCAGCTTTGGATCGATTCTGAGCGTTAGGACGGCACCAGCGTCTGCATAAAACCGGTCAAACGTGGCTTGCACCTGCTCTTGCCAAGACAGATGAATGAATCCCACCTGCTCGAGGGACAAGCCGCGCGTTGAAACGCGATAGTCGCCTCGCTTTACAGCATCCTGCCAATCGGATTCCAAGGCGAGATGAAACAGCGGTTGATCCATGGGAATCGCAATGGCATCAGCGGGAAAGATCGGTTCCATTCCACCTGGCCACCAGGGATCAGCACGTTGCATCAACCGTTGCATCATCGGGTCATCGAGAAAGCGCATGAGCCACTCCCGCAACGGGGTCAAGTGAGGATCAGCATCAAATCCACCCGCATCGGCCAGGCGCCACTGCCGTACAAAGGGCCATAGGGCCGCATCCGCCAACGCCATCCGATCAGTCAGCAACCAACCGTTCCTACTGATGCGTTCGCTCCAGCTGCGCAGGATCACAAGACCAGCCTGGCGATGGTCCTCCTTTGAGGCTCCGGGATAGCGATCGGTGTACTTGAAACGATCGAGATGATGCTTCAACGACCCATCATTTTGTTCAATCAAAACAGCCGAGTCTTCAGCCTCCAACACGCCTCGGGGGTCTGCCTGCTGCAAAGCCCAGAGCATGATCTCCAAACTCTCATCGATCACGCTGCCGTCAGCTAAGACCAGAACCGGAACCGTGCCTTTAGGAGAGGCCTCCAGCATCGCTGCAGGCTTGGCTTTGAGTTCAATTTCTCTCCAATGCACCATGAGCCCTGCCTGGAGCAGGGCCCAGCGAGCACGCATCGCATAGGGACAACGGCGAAAGCTGTAAAGGATGGGCAGCAAACGAAGCCTGAAAGCAAGTCATGGCCACTGAAGCACTAGGCCTGAAGCTGGTCGATCTGCTGTTGGCGCATGGCAAATCTGCGGCGATCTGCATCTGTGAATTGATCGATGCAATGCAAACACTGCACGCCCTTGATGTAGCTCGGCAAGGTCTGCTGCTCCGAGGAAACCGGCAAACCGCAGGCATGGCATAGGCAGTAGTCACCTCGTTCCAACTGATGGTTGAGCGCAACGCGTTGATCAAACACGAAACACTCCCCTCGCCAACGGCTGTTCTGCTCTGGAACCTCTTCGAGATAGCGAAGAATGCCTCCACGCAAATGATGGACTTCGCCAAAGCCCTGCTGTTGCAGAAAACTGCTGGCCTTTTCACAGCGGATGCCTCCGGTACAAAACATCGCAATCCGCTGAGGTCCCTCTCGCTCAATGCGAGGGCGAAGCTCCTGATCCACCCAGTCAGGAAAGTCCCGGAAACTTTCCGTTTGCGGATTCAAGGCCCCTGCAAAACTGCCGATCGCCACCTCATAGGTGTTGCGCGCATCGATCACCAGCGTGTCGGGATCATCAATCAAGGCATTCCAGTCTTGAGGATCCACATAGGTGCCAACACTGATTCGAGGATCCACTTGAGCTTGTCCAAGCGTCACGATCTCTCGCTTGCTCCTGGCCTTAAAGCGACGAAACACTTGATCGGGATTCCAGCTGCGCTTCACCTCCAGGCATTCGTAATGGGCATCACCCAGTGCAAGTTGGCTGCGTAGGAGCGCGAGCAATCGCTCCACTCCCGAGGAAGGACCACAGACCGTGCCGTTCACACCCTCAGCAGCGATCAACACCGAACCGAGAACGGTTTCAGCCTGCGCCAGGGGAGGCAGAGCGGTTAGCAGCTCCTGTTGATCGGTCTCAGCCAACGGGGTGAAGGCATAAAACGCTGCAACAAGCAGATCATCCTGGATCCCATTTGCTCCCATCGCAGCTCCCATTAGGCAGCCGCAGGGGAGTGCCAGTTGGCCTTTACACCGGCCGTACGAAGCAGCTCACGATCAGCCTCCACCGCCGGGTTTCCAGTCGTGAGAAGCGTTTCGCCATAAAAGATCGAATCCGCACCAGCCTGCAAACACAAAATCTGTGCCTCCTGGCTGAGTTGTTCCCGACCCGCACTCAGGCGAACCCGACTGCCAGGCATCAGGATCCTCGTGACGGCAATCATGCGAACCAACTCGATGGGATCGATGGGGGGGAGTTCCTCGAGCGGAGTGCCCTCTACCGCCACCAAAGCGTTGATCGGAACGCTCTCCGGATGGGGGTTGATCGACGCCAGCACCTGCAGCATCGAGGCCCGGTCCTTCACGGTTTCCCCCATGCCAATGATGCCGCCGCAGCAGAGGGTCACACCCGCTTGACGCACCCGCTCAAGCGTCTCCAGACGTTCTTGAAAGGTCCGTGTGGTGATGATTTTGTCGTAGTGCTCAGGACTGGTGTCGAGGTTGTGGTTGTAGGCCGTTAGACCGGCTTCAGCGAGACGTTTCGCCTGGTCATCGGTGAGCATGCCGGCAGTGACGCAGGCTTCCATCCCCAAGGCACGCACGCCACTCACCATCTGCAACATGGCGTCGAATGGGGCACCTTCGCGGATTTCACGCCAAGCCCAGCCCATGCAAAACCTGTCCGCACCTGCCTGCTTGGCCGCTTTGGCACGTTCTAAAACAGGAGCAACCTGCAATTCGGGCTGGCCAGTGACATCACTGCTGTGATGCATCGATTGAGGGCAGTAAGCGCAGTCTTCTTCGCAACCACCGGTTTTCACACTCAACAGCGAGGCCAACTGGACGTGATATCCAGGGTTGGACGCACGATGCACCCCCTGAGCACGCCAAAGCAAATCCATCAGGGGAAGATCCAGAAGCGCTTCGATCTCGCTTCGCGTCCAGTCATGGCGCACTTCAACCGCTTCCGTCATCAACCCTGAGAAGAACCTCGAACCCTCAGGATCCCAGAGCATCGGCGATTAGACCACTAACCCCCCAAAGCGACGGGTTCGGCTTTGGTAATCCAAGAACGCGCCCACTAAGGCCTCACGATCGAAATCGGGCCAGAGAACATCGGTGACGTGGATTTCGGCGTAAGCAAGCTGCCACAGCAAAAAATTGCTGATTCGATGTTCACCACTGGTGCGAATCAAGAGATCGGGATCGATTTCACCGGCAGTGAACAGTTCGGCAGCGAGGGTGTGCTCGTCAATCGCGGAGGGTTCAAGCTCCCCACTTGCGGCCCGTTCAGCAAGCCGCCTGGCTGCAAGAACCAGCTCGTGCCGTCCTCCGTAGTTGGTGCAGACATTGAAATGAATTCCATCGTTCAACGCGGTGCGGTTCGTCGCTTCCTCGATCAAGGACTGAAGACGGGACGGCAGGGGCTCCAGATCGCCAAGAAAACGGATCCGCACCCTCTCCGACTCCAAGGCCTGAAGCTCGCGTTCGAGCACCCGCTCAAACAGCGTCATCAAAAAATTGACTTCGTCGCCTGGGCGAGACCAGTTTTCCGTGGAGAAGGCGTAGGCGGTGAGAGCCTTCACACCCCAATCGCTGCATCGACGCAAGGTGGTTTTCAGGGCCTCAACACCTGCCCGATGCCCCATCACACGCGGTAATCCCCTCGATTGGGCCCAGCGTCCATTGCCATCCATGATCACTGCCACATGGGCTGGCAAACGCTGAGGATTGATCTCGGCAGGACAAGCCTCAATCCGAGCGTCATCTGAACTAGTGACCAAGCGTTGACTCAAAGCGATGAGTCCTGGGAAGCATTTTTCACGCTACGTGAAGACCCTGTTTTCGCTGAGGTTGATGCCACCGGAGCCGCCATCAACTCGGTCAATAAATCCTGAAGACGCGAACTGGTGATCGGACGTTCGAGCTTGCCCTGATTCGCGAGCGACAACGTGCCTGTTTCCTCAGACACCACGACACAGATGCAGCGGTCAAAGCGTTCGGTAATGCCTAAGGCCGCGAGGTGTCTTGTGCCATAGCGACTAAAGCCTTGACGCGACAGCGGCAAGATCACGCCAGCAGAAAGAATGCGATTTCCCTTCAGCACCACGGCACCGTCATGGAGAGGTGTGTCGGAGGCAAACAAATTGAGAAGTAATTCACTGCTCAACTGAGCGTCAACGGTGACCCCAGGATTCAGGAAATCCTCCGGGCGCAAATCACTCCCCAAATCCACCACCATCAAGGCACCGCGGCGCGACTTAGACAGGCGACCTGCAGCATCGGTGAGTTGAGCGACGGTGCTGGCGGTAGCTCTGAGCTTGCTTTGCGGATTGCCCAACAGGACGGCGAGCCGCCCTGTACCGAGCAACTCCATCAACCGGCGCAATTCGCCCTGCCAAAGAATGGCCAGAGAAAGTGAACAAGCAAGAACCAAGGCATCGACCAACGTCGATGTAAGCGGGAGATTGAAGAACCGCTTGACGAACCACGCAAGAGCAACGAGAAACAGGTAACCCCTCAACAGCCAAAGGGTTCGCTGCTCGTTGACTCTCGTGAAGAGAAGAAAACCGAGAGCAGAGGCGCATAAAACGTCGATCAGCAGGCGAAGTTGCAACACCGCCATTCCGTTTATGCACCTCTCATAATTTCAAGCTCAGTGTAACGAGCGCAGGCGATCTGGCATCAGGTCATAACGCAGTAAATCCTCTGGCTGCTCACGCCGCTGAATCAGTTCAGCCTCTCCTTGATGCACCAACACAGCAGCGGGTCTCGGAATCCGGTTGTAGTTCGAGCTCATCGAGAGGTTGTAAGCACCCGTGGCCAGAACCACCAGCACCTCACCGCTGGAGCAAGACGGAAACGACAAATCCTTGAGCAACACGTCGCCGGATTCACAGTGCTTCCCAGCCAAGGTGATGGTTTCGTCTGCCGGCGCCAGGGGGCGGTCAGCAAGACATGCCGTGTAAAGCGACTGGTAAGTGATCGGACGCGGGTTGTCGCTCATCCCACCGTCAACAGAGACATAGGTGCGAATGCCGGGAACCACCTTGCGCGCGCCCACGGTGTAAACCGTCACGCCACTGGATGCCACCAGTGAACGACCCGGCTCGCACATCAAACGCGGCAATTCAAGACCGCGCTCCCGGCAGGCCACGGTCACGGCTTCTGCCACGACCTTGACCCAAGCATCGATCGACGGTGGATCGTCGGATTCGACGTAGCGAATTCCGAGTCCGCCGCCGACATTGAGATCACGCACTGGGTGACCGAGCTCACGGGCCAACTTGAGGGCATCAGCCATCACAGCCGCCAAATCCCGATGCGGATCCAGTTCAAAAATCTGCGACCCGATGTGCGCGTGTAGACCTTCAACACGAGCCCAGGCACACCCTGCCAACGCTGTGAGCACGGGCTGCAATTGATCGGGATCAAACCCGAATTTGCTGTCTAGATGTCCGGTACGGATGTACTCGTGGGTATGGCATTCGATCCCCGGCGTGAACCGCAACATCAAGCGAACTGGTGCTCCGCCCTTAGGCACGAGCTCAGCCAGGCAATCCAGATCGTGTTGGTTATCAGCGACCACCATCACGCCATGGCTGTAGGCGAGGGCGAGCTCCTCAACAGATTTGTTGTTCCCATGCAGCACCATGCGTTCTGGTGGCATGCCTCCATCGAGCGCTGTGAGCAGCTCTCCAGCTGAAACGGCATCAAGGCCAAGCCCTTCTGAGGCCACGAGGCCGGTTAATGCGAGTGAGCTATGGGCTTTAGATGCATACACGGCAAGGGAATCACCGGGGTAATGACGCCTGAGGGCTTCGCGATACTCCTGAGCCGAGGCGCGAATGCTGAGCTCATCAAGAACGTAAAGCGGCGTGCCGTATCGCTCTGCGAGTTCGCTCAAGCGGCAGCCGCCCACCATCAGACGGCCCTGATCATCGAGCTCAGCCGACACGGGAGCCAGATTTCGATTGGGGCTGACGGGATCACAGCCGGATTCATAAGGTGTGGCCAAGGCGTCGTCAGGAATAGGCGATAGGGGCAATCTAGGAAGCGATGCTTCTCAACCCTTCCCCCCAAACGATCCGGCTCAATCGAATGCATGCTTTGGCATGCCTGAAACTCGATGCCCGAGCTCTCAATGGCCTTTGGACTTCAGACCATTGGGTGCGAGAACTCTGCGATCCTCAGCGACTTTGTATCGGGATTGCTGCTAGCGCAGACACATTGTTGGCAGTGGCCTGCGGCTGGGTTGTTTTGGATGAACTCCAAATCACTCTGCTTGCTGTTGAACCAGAGCAACGGCGCCGCGGACTCGGCCGCACTGTTTTGAAACAGCTGCTGCTGGATGCCACCAACGCTGGGGCGCGACACGCCATTCTTGATGTGGCCGAAGACAACCTGGGAGCACAAGCTCTTTACGGCGCATTTGGCTTCCAAACCATTGGTCGCCGGGACCGCTACTACCGCGACGGCAAGGACGCCTTGATTCAGTCGCTAGAGATGCAAACAGACATGAAACTGAATTAAATCAATTCAGCACTCAGCTGGTAGGGATACCCGCCCTGATCGAACAGAAACCCGCACTACATTTCTGCATTGATTAACACTTTTTCAGGGTCTCACCCCAAATCACTACTGGGATCTGGGTTGGTATCGAGAGTGATCACAACAACCCTTTATCCCTGATAGCTTGGTTTCACCATTAACGGCCCTCAAGATGTTCGAGCGGTTTACCGAGAAGGCCATCAAGGTGATCATG
>ERZ802819.1327-NODE-1327-length-15386-cov-19.7661_pt1 | contig 15386 bp, 11 predicted proteins | sample MGYA00345647_ERZ802819 | MGnify/ENA primary metagenome ERZ802819 (study PRJEB30503, sample SAMEA104212355) | marine metagenome | biome: Westerlies Biome; feature: [SRF] surface water layer (ENVO:00010504) within the epipelagic zone...; material: water... | reverse complement strand
TTCATCGGCTACGACCCGCGGGAACGGGCGGCGACCAACGTCCTGATCGACAGCCTGTACCAGCACAGCAGTGTGCCGCTGGCGATCACGCCGCTGGTGACTCCGCAGCTGGAGGCCCAGGGTCTGTACCGGAGAGAACGGGATCCCAAGCAGAGCACGGCCTTTTCCTTCACCCGCTTCTTGGTGCCCCATCTGATGGGGTATCAGGGCTGGGCCCTGTTCATGGACTGCGACATGCTCTGCCGGGCTGACATCAAGGGGCTCTGGGATCAGCGCGATGACAGCTTTGGCGCCATGTGCGTTCAGCACGAGCATGTTCCAGGGGAAACCGTGAAATTTCTCGGTGAGGTCCAGAGCGCCTACCCCAAGAAGAACTGGAGTTCACTGATGCTGCTGAACTGCAACCGCTGCACCAAGCTCACCGTTGATTACGTCAACTCCGCCACCGGTCTGGAACTGCATCGCTTCCACTGGCTGGAGGGTGACCACGAGATCGGAGCGATCACCGGAGGCTGGAACCACCTGGTGGATGTGCAGGTTCCGCCCGATTCCCAGGAGGCCTCGCCGATGCTGCACTGGACTCTGGGGGGCCCCTGGTTCCGCGAACAGCGCACGATGGGAGGGCCGCTGGCGGCGGAGTGGTTCAGCGCCCGCGATGACGCCATGAAGCTCTGGGACTGATGACGATTCAACGCAGCCTGGTGGCCGTTCCGGCCCGTCTGCAGTCATCCCGGCTGCCCAACAAGGTGATGGCGGACATCGGCGGCAAGCCGATGATCCAGCGGGTGCTGGAGCGCTGTCGGGAGGCATCCGGTGTGGCAACTGTTGTGCTGTGCACCGATAGCGATCAGCTGCGTGATCTGGCGGAGGGACTCGGCTTCCCTGCCTTGATGACCTCGGAGCACTGCAGTTCCGGCAGCGAGCGGATCGCGTCGGTGGCCGAGCAGCTGATGGCCCTGGCCTGGGGGGATCAGGCCCCTGTGGCGGAGGAGACGGCCATCATCAACGTGCAGGGCGACCAGCCCTTCATCGATCCGGCGGTGATCGAGGGGATGGTTACGGAGTTCGGTCGTCTCAATCCCGTGCCTGCCGTTGTGACCCCGGTGTATCGGCTGCATCCGGAGACGATTCACAACCCGAATGTGGTCAAGACCCTGCTCGCCCATGACGGCCGAGCGCTGTATTTCTCCCGCTCGGCCATTCCGCACGTGCGCGATGTGGACCCTGCCGATTGGCACCGACATGCCACCTACTGGGGGCATGTCGGGATGTACGGCTTCCGCGGGGATGTGCTGGCGGCATGGGATCAGCTGCCCGCATCGCCACTGGAGGATCTCGAACGTCTGGAACAGTTGCGCCTGATCGAGGCGGGGCACACGATCGCCAGTTTCGAGGTGAGTGGCACCTCCCTGTCGGTGGATACCGCCGATCAACTGGAGCAGGCCCGCCAGATGGCGGCTTCCGCCTAGTCGTTGCGATCCCGCCAGCCCTTGCGGCTGAGCATCTGCCAGCGACCTCGGGCCTGGAGCAGTCGTTCCGCCAGTTCGCGAACGGCTCCGTGCCCCCCACGGTGGTGCAGCACGGCATCGGCCCCGCGCCGCACCGGTCGGCAGGCATCGGCCGGGGCGAACAGCAGCCCGACCACCGGACGCACCGCCAGATCGTTGAGGTCATCCCCGAGAAAGGCGGTCTGAGCCTGGCTCACCTCCAGCTGCCGTTGCAGGGCACTGAGTGCCATCGGTTTGTCCTTGATCCCCACCAGGCAGTGGCGAATGCCCAGCTGACGGGCACGCACCTCTGTGGCCCCTCCCTGACCACCGCTGAGGAAGGCGATCTCCAATCCCGCTGTCTGCAGAAGCCGGATGCCGAGACCATCCCGCACATCGAAGCGTTTGATCAACTGCCCGTCGGCTGAGAACCAGAGACCTCCATCGGTGAGGACGCCATCCACATCGAGCACGAGCAGCTGCACGTCGCGCAGCCGGCGTTGCAGCCACCACCAGCGCCAAGGGCTCACGCCAGACCCGCCTGCACGAGATCGTGAAGGCGCAGGAGTCCCTGCATCTCCTGATCCGAATTCACCACAGGCAGAACCGAGATCGGTTTGCGGCGGTTCCGCTCCATGCATTCCAGGGCATGAACCACCAGCACGTCCCCTTCCACCGTGATCGGATCCGCGGTCATCAGATCAGCGGCCGTCAGGCGGCTCCAGCCCTCGGTGCTGTGATCCTGCAGTGCGCGGCGCAGATCACCGTCGGTGATGATCCCCACCAGGGCACCGCTCTGATCCGAGCGCTCCACCCAGCCGCAGCCGATGCCATCGCGGGTGAGGCCACCGATCACCTCAGGCAGAGGCGTCTCGGGCTTCAAGGCATGCAGTTTCGAGGCCGGAACCATCAGGTCGGCCGCCGTCAGAGTGAGTTGTTTGCCCAGCGATCCGGCCGGGTGATTCAGCGCGAAGTCCGCCGGTGAAATGCCGCGTCGTTCCATCCAGACCGCCGCCAGCGCATCACCGATCGCCATCGCCACGGCCGTGCTGGCGGTGGGCGCCAGATTCAGGGGGCAGACCTCCCGATCGACGCCGGCTTCCAGAACCACATCGCTGCCGCGGGCGAGGGAGGATTCCGCCCGTCCGACGATGGCGATCCGGCCGGTGCCGCGTCGCTTCAGATGGGGCAGCACCTCCAGCAGCTCAGCGGTTTCGCCGCTGTTGGAGAGCAGCAGACAGACGTCCTCCGGTGCCACCACTCCGAGATCCCCGTGCAGGGCATCCAGTGGGTTGAGGAACAGGGCCATCAGCCCGATCGAGGAAAAGGTGGCGGCGATCTTGCGGGCCACGATGCCGCTCTTGCCCACGCCCGTGATCACGAGCTTGGCTTTGCGATCGGCACAGCGTTCCAACAGGGTCAGCGCCGCTTCCACCTGCTCGCTGCTCAGTCGTTCCGCCGCTGATGCGATGGCGGTGGCTTCCTCCTGCAGGCAGCGGGTCAGAGCGGACAAGTGCCGGATCCGGGATGATCGGTGCATTGTCCTGCACGCCGCGCCATGGACCTGCCGGGTGTGCCGAATGCTCTGCTGGATGCTCTCCGGGCTGCTTCCCGGGAGCTCGGCTGCGCTCATCTCGCCTTCGTCGGAGGGGTCGTGCGCGACGGACTGCTGCATCGGCGCCACGGTGTGGCCTGGCGCGGAGTTCCGGATCTCGATCTCGTGGTGGAAGGGGATGCCCGCCAGCTCGCCCTTGCACTGCAGCGAATCTGCGGCTCGGAGCGCCTCACCGCCTGCCGGGAGCACGGCAGTTTCGGCACCGTCGAGCTCTGTCTGGATGGTGTGCTCCTGGATCTGGCGACGGCTCGCCGGGAGTCCTATCCCGCCCCCGGGGAGAATCCCGTCGTGCAGCCCGGCACCCTTCAGGCGGATCTGGTGCGGCGCGATTTCAGCATCAATGCGATGGCGTTCGATCTGATCTCCGGAGAACTGATTGACCCTCATGGGGGTCAGCGGGCTCTGCAGAAGCGTTCTCTGGAGTTGCTGCATCCCGGCAGCATCAGCGATGACCCCACCCGGGTTGTCCGCGCCGCCCGCTACGCAGCCCGTCTGGATTTCCATCTGGCCGATGACTCCCTTGAGCAGCTGCGTCAAACCATGGAGCGCTGGCCCTGGCGCTGGTCGACGGGGGATGCCAGGGAGAAGGCGCCCCCGGCGCTCTCCACCAGGCTGCGCATGGAACTGGATCGTCTGCTCCAGCGGGAACCCTGGGCGGAAGCCCTATCGCTTCTGCAGAGCTGGAGTGCGATGGCCCTTGTGGACCCTGCCTTGCAGGATGATCTGCCATGGAGGCAGCGGTTGACGGGGGCCTGCCGACTTCGGGTGCCGCTGCTGCCGGCGCTGTTGCTGGGGGCAGCCGATCCGCTTGAAGTGGCGAAGCGACTCGACCTTCCCGGACAGCAAACAAAGGTGCTCGGACAGTGCCGGGATCTGCTGGCCTGGCTGCCGGAGCACGCACCTCCGCCAGGCGCACCACCCTCCCAGTGGTGCCGCGCGCTGGAAGGGAGCGGCTGGTCCGCGGAGGCCGTGGTGCTGGCGGTCTGTCATCGCCCTGCGGAGTGGAGGCTCCTGCTGCGCTGGTGGGGGCGCTGGCGCCATGTCCGCTCACCACTGACGGCAGCGGAACTGATCGATGCGGGTTGGTCCCCCGGTCCCGGACTCGGAGCCGAGCTCAGCCGGCTTCGTCTGCAGCGGATTGATCAGGAGGGGCGTTGATGCCACGACTGATCACGCTGCTGGTGTGCTCACTCTTCGCCATCAAGGCGCTGGTGCTGATCGATGCCACCGGTCTGTGGTCCGATGAGCTCTACAGCGTCGGAAAGAGTTTTCAACCAAGCCTGACGGGGTTGTTGGAGATGCTCCGCAACGACACCCACCCCCCCCTTTATTACATCGTGCTCTGGGTCTGGGGACAGGCTCTGGCTCAGACACCGCTGACTCTGCGGCTGCTGTCCTGGCTGGCTTACCTGGCCGGAGCGGCGCTGGTGGTGCGTCAGTCCGCGGCCATGGCCTCCCTTGGTTCCACCCGAACCGCGGTCTCTGTGGCGGCTCTGCTGATGATCTGCAGTCCCTACCCCATCCGGTTTTCGGTGGAGGGCAAGAGCTACGCCCTGCTGGTGGCCCTTGTGGCGCTGAGCTGGTGGTGTCGCCGTCGCTGGCTGGAGGGCCGTGGTGCCGCCTGGACCTACGGGTTGAGTGTCGCTCTGGCATCGCTGACGCATTTCTACGGAGCCTTCCTGTTTGCTGCGGCGGCAGGCTGGGACGGTTGGCAGCGCCGCTGGCCGCTGGCTCGGGCGGCGTTGATCGGACTGCTTCCGACAACGCTCTGGATCGTTTATGCCTCGACCTACCTGTTCAGCAGTCGCTCCGGCAGCTGGATCGGTGTTCCCGACTTTGCGTTGCTGGAAGACACCCTCGCCAGGGGTCTGGGTTGGTGGCCTCTGCCGCGACTGCTGGTGATGCTGGCGGTTGTGCTGCTGCTGCGTCGTCGGGGTCTGACAACGGATGGCGGGGAACTGGACCGGTCGGCACGTTGGCGCCTGCTCGATCGGAGCGGCCTGATCCCCTCGGGACTGATGGTGCTGGCGGTGGTGCTGGTGTCTTTCCTCAAGCCACTGGCCTTCAGCCGTTACTTCGTGGTCCTGGTGCCCGCCGTCGTGACCTGGCTGGCGGTGGAGACCGCGGCTCTGTCCTTCAACCGCCTCGGTCGACGGCTGCTGGCCGTGATGGTGTCCCTGCTGTTGCTGGGCTGGTGGTTCCACAGCTTTCGCGAGATCCGGGCTGGCGGGGTGCGCGAGCAGAGCAATTTCCGCGCCGTCAGCCGCTTGACAGCCGGGATGACCGAGCGATTTTCACCGCGCCCGCGACTGTTCAACCTCAGCGATCGGATGGAAGGGGTTTCCCAGGTTCCCTGGGGAGATGAGGACGAGCTTGACGACCGTCTGAACGTCTTCCCTGCTCCCACCGTCATCTGGCTGGCTGCGTCTGGGCCCGAGCCGGTGATGCGCCGCCGGCTTCTCCCTCTCGAGCGGCGTGTGAGGCAGGCCGGCTATCGCTGTGAGGTCAGATCAGCCGAACTGGCCAATGCCAGGGTCCTCCTCTGTACTGCCGGGGAGACCTGAGTTACAGAACACAGCCGATCCGATGCCAGGAATGCAGGGATTCCAGCCGCATGGCCAGCGTTTCTGAACAGCCGATCAGCAGCGGCCCGCAGGTCTGCGGATCCACCAGCAGCTCCAGCAATGCCCGATGGCGTGAACCTCCGATCCGGAGTCCCTCCAGGTTCAGATGGATCCTTGGGCCAGCCTTCCCGGCTGGTGCATCCAGCCAGCGCCAGGCACTGCGGTTCGCAGGGGCCAGGCTGCTGCAGTGACCGGCCTCCAGCAGTTCCAGAGCGCCGTTCAGGCTGGGGATCTTCACGGCATCCAGTTGCAGGCGACAGTCGTCGTCAAGCATTTCACCGAGATGTCCGAGCAGGCCGAACCCGGTGATGTCGGTGCAGGCATGCAGCTCCTCCTGTTCCGTTTCCTCGCGGAGCAGCTCCTCCAGGAGGGGGTGCTGGCTTGAGCCCATCATGCGCTCGGCACGGTCAAGATCCGCGGCGTCGGCAGCCCCCTGCATCGCGGCAGCGAACAGCACGCCGGTGCCGAGAGGACGGCTGAGCAGCAGTCGGTCGCCATGCCGCAGGCCTCGTTTGCTCCAGCCGGTTCCGGTGTGTTTCCGCCGGACCTGACCATTGACGCAGAGGGTCACCTGCATCCCGAGCGAGGCCGGTGCCGGGGTCGGATGACGGGCCTCCAGGGTGTGCCCGCCGATCAGCGCGGCTCCCTGAGGTTCCAGTGCCGATTGCAGGCCAGCCAGGGTCTGGCGCAGCAGCTCGGATTGCAGCGGGCTCGACAGGGCCGGAACGGTGATCACCGCCTGGGCACTGGTCACCATGGCTCCGGAAGCCCAGAGGTCGGAGCAGGCATGCAGAGCGGTCAATCGGGCGTTTCGCCACGGGTCGCTGAGCAGAGCTGGAAAGCCATCGACGCTCTGAAGCCAGCTTGAGCCTGCAGTTCCCGCTGGCAGCAGTTCAGCGGCATCCTCCGGTTGCTGCGCAGCGGAGCGGAGCCCCGACTCGGCAAGGGCTGCGGTCAGGGGAGAGGCTGCCAGCTTGGCGGCACAGCCTCGGCAGGCCATCGACGCGTCCGGATCGATGGAGTCCATCGTCTGCAGCTGCTGGAATCCCGCCATGAACCGGCGATCGATCCGCTGCTTCCACCACCAGAGCCATCGAAAGGGTCCCAGCCGCCAATGGCCTTTCAGGGCCAGGGCCTGGGGAGCGGATCCTGGAATTCCGAGCAGCTGCAGGGCCTGACGCTGCGGTCGCCAGGGTCGGGTGCTTCCGCCCCGGCATCGGGCTTCGAGATTCGCCGCCAGGGGCCTTGCTGACCGCACAGCCCAGACGCCTGATGCGGGCCGGGGATCGGATCGGATCACAGCACAGTCTCCGCTCGCGAAGATCAGGGTCTCCCCTTCCACCTGCAGGTGGTGATCCGTGAGCAGCCGTCCGTTCTGATCCAACGGCAGACCGGTGGCCTGAAGCCAGCTGGGAGCACGACTTCCGGTGCAGTGGAGGGACGGTCCCGGCAAGGGTGCATCAGCTGGCTGCAGCTCGATCCGATGACGCTTCAGAACCTGCAGCACCCTCGCTTCCAGGCGCTTGGGAAACGCCTGCAGTCGCAGCGATCGTTCCGGCCAGCGGTGCCGCAGGGCCAACACCACTTCAACCGCCGCCAGCCCTGATCCGACGACGCAGAACGGCGCTGCATCCCCGGCCGGCTTCTCCAGATCCTCCGCTTCGAGAAAAGCCAGAGCGGGCTCCAGCGGTTTGATCGGCATTCCGCCTGAGGGTCTGGTCTCCGCACCGACATCGAGGCTGAGCAGTCCGAAGCGCAGGGGCGGTCGCTGCGAGAGTTCAAGCCGCTTGCCGGTGCGGTCCACGCCGGTGATCTCCGCGATCACCAGAGCGACCCCGGCACGAGCCGCGAGACGCCTCAGATCGATCGCTGCGTCCTGCCGCTGATAGATCCCGGCAATCAACCCGGGCACCATTCCCGAGTACAGCGCGGTGCTGTGCCGGTTCACCAGAATCACGGGGCGCCTCGGTCTCCGCTCCGGGTGCATGGCCCAGCGGCGCAGCACCAGGGCATGGCTGTGGCCGCCGCCCGCCAGCACCAGGGCATCCTCCGGGACAGCGGTCGTCATGAGCCGCTTCTGTACCCCATCGGATTCGCCTGCTGCCAGGCCCAGCCGTCGCGGCACATGTCCTCCAGCGTCCGGCTGGCCTTCCACCCCAGCACCTCTGCTGCCTTGCGAGGACAGGCCTCGAGGCGGGGCACATCGCCCGGGCGACGTTCCACCATCCGTCTCGGGATGGTGAGGCCTGTGGCTGCTTCAAAGCCGTTGACCACCTCAAGCACGGAAAGGCCGCGGCCTGTTCCGATGTTGAGGGTGAGATGCGTGGGGGCTGGCTGTCCGAGCAGATGGCGGAGGGTGCTGCTGTGGGCCTCCGCCAGATCCATCACGTGGAGGTAGTCGCGGATCCCGGTGCCGTCCGGTGTCGGGTAGTCCTGTCCGAACACCTGAAGAGACTCCCGTCGTCCGGCGGCCACCTGGGTGATGAACGGGAACAGGTTGTTGGGGACGCCCAGGGGATCTTCTCCGATGTGCCCACTGGGATGAGCACCAACCGGATTGAAGTAACGGAGGCTGGCAATGCGCCAGGGGCTCACTCGGCAGAGTGCCTGCAGCATCGTTTCCACGGCGAGCTTCGTCTGCGCGTAGGGATGCACGGGCGCTGTCGGTGTGTCCTCGCGCAGCGGGAACACCTCCGGTTCTCCGTACACCGTGGAGGTGCTGCTGAAGACGAGCGTGCGGCAACCGTGCCGCTCCATCGCTTCCGCCAGGCAACGGCTGCCGCTCAGGTTCACATCCCAGTAACGGAGAGGGTCGGCCACGGATTCCCCCACCGCCTTGAGCCCGGCGAAATGAATCACCCCATCCACAGCGCCTGGGGCGGCACCGAACACCCGCTCGAGATCCTCTGCGGAGCGCACATCCCCCTCCACCAGGGTCAGCGCTTCGTTGTCGTGGCGATCGGCCAGCTCAAGCACGCGCTGCATCGGTTCAGGGCTGCTGTTGCTGAAGTTGTCCAGCACCAGAAGGGAATGGCCCTCGTTCAACAGCACAAGACAGGTGTGACTGCCGATGAATCCCGCCCCACCCGTGATCAGAAATCGCGCCATTCCGCCTGGATCAGCCAAGGGTTTTGATGATTCTGCGCGGGAAACCGAACGATCGGGCAAGGTCTCCGACCATTGCGCTGAAAGGTCCTGAATCCGCCTCTATCTTTCGACGGGATCAGGAGTTGACGTGGAAACCGGAACGACGGTTCAGGACCTGAGCCGCGTGATCAGTCCAGAGGGGCAGCAGCTCCTCCAGCACCACAACCTCTTGCGTCCGCTCATCGAGAAGATGGTGATCGACGAGACCACAGCGGCAGCGGTTGTTTCGGACGAGAAGCTGGCTGAAGCGAGGCTCGGTCTGCTGAAGCGCCGGGGATACACCTCCCTTGAGCAGTGGTCTGATCTCCTGACGGAACTCGGCAAGAGTGACGATGATCTCAGCGGCCAGTTGCTGCGCACCCTGCGCGTCAGTGCCATGGCCCGAGAGAAATTCGCACCGAAGGCTGAGGCCCGATTCCTGGAACGCAAGAACGAGCTCGACCAGGTTGTGTACAGCCTGCTCCGCCTCAGCAACCGTTTTCTGGCCAGGGAGCTTTATCTGCAGATCGAATCCGGTGAAGCCAACTTCGCTGATCTCGCGGGCCGTCATGCCGAAGGGCCTGAACGCAACACCAACGGAATCGTCGGACCGGTCCCGCTCACCCAGGCCCACCCGATTCTTGTGGAGAAGCTGAGGGTGGCGAAACCAGGGGACTTGCTGGAACCGTTCAAGGTCTCGGACTGGTGGCTGGTGGTCAGGCTGGAGCGCTATTCGCCCTCGACCTTCACCGACGAGGTCTCCGACGCCATGTGCAAGGAGATGTTTGACGCCTGGATCAACGAGCTGACCGCGTCTAGCTTGAGTCGCCTTCAGGGAGATGGCTCGGACGCCAGCGAGCAGACGTCATGACCCAGTCACCCCCCTTCCCCCTGCTTCAGCTGCCGGCGTTCAAGGATCTCAGCTCTGAGGGTGCCGCCCGGCTTCAGCAGGAGACGCGTGGCCTCAAGTTTGATCTCGGACATCAGCTGGTGGAGGACGGTGAGATTCCCGCCCGCGTGCTGGTGCTGTTGCAGGGCCAGGCCCGCCTGGTCGGTGAGCAGCGGGGACGCATGACCACGGTGGGCAAGTTCGGGCCGGGAAGCATCCTGGGAGCGGCAAGTCTGCTCTGCGGTCACCCCTGTGAGAACGTCGTCGCTGCCCAGGAGGTGGTGGCTGCGGCGATCCCGGATGAGACGTGGCTGCATCTGTACAAGACAGAGTCGAGTTTCCGCCGATGGTGCGATGGCCAGCTGTGGCCTCAGGAACTGCAGTTCCTTCTGGAAACCCTGATCGCAGGCTCGGCCAATGCCGAGATTTCCACGCTGCAGTTGCTTCAGACCCACTACAAGGCCTGTCGCCACTGCGCTCCGACCGCTGAAGCGATCCGAGCCGCTCAGGATGAGGGCGCCACGGTTTTCCTCTCCTCCTCCTGGGGAGAAGCCTCCCCAGGTCGTCTCGTTCAGGCCGACTCGGATCTGCCTCCGACCGATCGTTTCGCCCCCCGCCTGGTGGCTCTGCCTCAGGAGGTGATGGATGCCCTCGGGGGTGACGCCAGTCTCACCACCACCGCCAGCGCGGTGGAGGATGCATCGACGTCCACCTTGACGCTGCTTCCGGCCTCTGAGGAGGAGGGATCCCTGCCTCCCGTGAGCCATTACAGCCCGGAACGGAATGTGGTCGACAGCCTTCGACTGATCCGCGCCGACGGTCCGATCGATGAGACCTTGGCCTGTTTCCAGATGCTGGCGCAGCTGATGAAGCTGCCGTTCCGGCGCGATTCGATCGAGAAGGTGCTGCGCGACAACCTGCGGCGTGGCCTCACCCCCAATCTTCAGCTCTGCGGACAGCTGGCCGCCAGCCTCGGTCTGCATGTGATGGCCGCCCGGGTTCCGGCTTCAGCGGGGACCCGGCTTCAGGTTCCGTCGATGATTCCCTGGAAGGGGGGGTTCGCCCTTGTGGTGGCCAGCAACGAGCGCGGCCTGAAGTTTGCCTCTCCGAAGCACGGCATGGTGAGCCTGACGACTTCGGAGCTGGAGACGAGCTTTCCCGAGGGCATCGAGCTGCTGCTGATGGAGCGCTCCAACGCGACGCCTGAGCAGAACTTCGGCCCCGGTTGGTTCTGGCCCGCTCTGAAGCGCTACCGCGGAGTGCTCACCCAGGTGCTGGCTGCGAGCTTCGTGGTTCAGCTCTTCACCCTGGCCAACCCGCTGTTGATTCAGGTGATCATCGACAAGGTGATCACGCAGCGAAGTCTCGACACACTGCAGGTTCTCGGTATCGCCCTGGTGGTGGTGACCATCCTGGAGGGTGTGCTCGGCAGCCTCAAGACCTTCCTGTTCGCCGAGACCACCAACCGAATCGATCAGCGCCTGGGAGCGGAAGTGATCGATCACCTGCTGCGTCTGCCCCTCGGTTACTTCGATCGGCGGCCCGTCGGGGAACTGGGCACGCGGGTCGCCGAGCTCGAGAAGATCAGGAACTTCCTGACAGGTCAGGCCCTGACGACGATTCTCGATGCGGCGTTTTCAGTCATCTACATCCTTGTGATGATCGTCTACAGCTGGCTGCTCACCCTGATCGCCCTCTCGGTGCTGCCGATCCAGGTCGGAATGACGATTCTCGGAGCACCGCTGTTCCGTCGTCAGTTCCGCGCCGCCGCCGAGGAGAACGCCAAGACTCAGAGCCACCTGGTCGAGGTGCTCACCGGCATTCAGACGGTCAAGGCCCAGAACGTTGAAATGGTCAGCCGCTGGCGTTGGCAGGAGTTCTATTCCCAGTACATCGCGCGCACCTTCGAGAAGACGATCACCGGCACGGCTCTGAACCAGACCAGCCAGGTGCTGCAGAAGATCTCCCAGTTGATGGTGTTGTGGGTCGGTGCCTCGATGGTGCTGAAAGGAGAGCTGACTCTCGGTCAGCTGATCGCTTTCCGGATCATCTCCGGCTACGTGACCCAGCCGTTGTTGCGTCTGTCCACGATCTGGCAGCAGATCCAGGAGCTTCGGGTGAGCTTTGAACGCCTTGCCGATGTCATCGACACTCCTGAGGAATCCGATGAGGTGGATAAATCAAAAGTGATGCTTCCGCCTCTGGAAGGTCAGGTGCGCTTCGAGAATCTCTCGTTCCGATTCCGGCCCGGCCAGCCGGAAGTTCTCAAGGACGTCAACCTTGAGATCAAGCCCGGCACCTTTGTCGGCATCGTCGGGCAGAGCGGCAGCGGCAAGAGCACTCTGATGAAGCTTCTGCCTCGTCTCTATTCCCCAGAGGAGGGCAGAATTCTCATCGATGGTTACGACATCGACAAGGTCGAGCTGTATTCCCTGCGTCGCCAGATCGGCATCGTTCCGCAGGATCCTCTGCTGTTCAGCGGCACCGTGAGCGAGAACATCGCTCTCACCAATCCTGAGGCTTCCAGTGAGGAGATCGTGCGTGCGGCGCGTCTGGCCAATGCCCATGACTTCATCATGGAACTACCCAGCGGATACAGCACCTCCGTCGGTGAGCGCGGGGCATCTCTCAGTGGTGGACAGCGACAGCGCGTGGCGATCGCCCGCACGCTGCTGAGCAATCCGAAGCTGCTGGTGATGGATGAAGCCACCAGCGCACTGGACTACGAAACCGAACGCAAGGTCTGCGACAACCTTCTCGAGAATCTCAATGACCGCACCGTGTTCTTCATCACCCACCGCCTGTCGACCATCCGCAATGCGGACATCATCGTGATGCTGGATAAGGGCGCGGTTGTTGAACTCGGTACCCATGAGGAACTGATGAATCACCGGGGTCGTTATTTCGCCCTATACCGCCAGCAGGGGGACGCCTGACCATGAAACTCAACCCTTTTAAACGCGATGATTCCACCGGCCTGGCGCAGCCGACCAACGGTGTGCAGGACGTGAACGGCGAAACGGTGTCGATCACGCGATTCGATGAGTCCGTGCTTCAGCAGGGGCGCTTCTGGATGCGCACCGTCACATGGACGCTGATCGGCACCACGGTGTTCGGTGTGGCCTGGTTGGCTCTCGCGAGAACCGAAGAGATCGTCGTGGCGACAGGAAAGTTGGAGCCGATCGGCTCGGTGAAGGACATTCAGATGCCTGTCGGGGGCGTTGCTGACGAAATCCTGGTGAAGGAGGGGGAGCAGGTGAAAGCCGGGCAGGTGTTGATGAAACTGGACACCGAAGCGAGTGAAGAGCAGCAGCGATCTCTTCAGACCCAGATGCAGGCGCTTCAGAACAACCTTCAACTCAAGGACGATGAACTGAGTCTGAAACGCAAGGAGCTCCGCGATTACCTCGCCATGAATCGAGAGGAGGTGGCGATGCTCGAGAAAAATCTCGTTCTGGCCTCGGACATCCTCGGACGTCTGGAGGAACTGGCCCGCCAGGGAGCCACGCCGGAGCTGCAACTGCTTCAGCAGAGAAACACCGTTGAGGAGACCCGTGGTCGCCTGATGCAGACCCGCGTCGATCGGGACAGACAATCAGCCATCCTGAATCAGAACATCACGCAACTGCAGCAGGCGATCCAGCAGACCCGGTCCCAGGAGGCTGATCTGAAGGCGAAGCTTGCTGAAACGCGTGTGACCCTGCGGTATCAGCAGCTCAAATCCCCGGTGGATGGCGTGGTGTTTGATCTCAAGCCCACGTCCACCGGATTCACAGCCCAGTCCACCCAGACGGTGATGAAAGTCGTTCCTTATGGTTCCTTGGAGGCGAAAGTTGAGGTGCCGAGCAACAAGATCGGTTTCGTCAAACTTCCTCAGGGACAGGACGGCAAGCCGGGTTGCCCGCAGGATCTCTCGATCTGCATGGATGCTGACATCAGCATCGATTCCTATCCGTCAACCGATTTCGGTGTGCTGAATGGCAAGGTCACCAAGATCGGTTCCGATGCTCTGCCTCCGGACCCTCAGGAACAGCGCGAACAACTCAGCTTTCCCGTCACCGTTGAACTGCAGCAGCAGCAGTTGAAACTCAAGAGCGGCACGTCACTGCCTCTGCAGGTGGGTATGAGCCTCACGGCGAACATCAAGCTGCGCAAGGTTTCCTATCTGCAACTGCTGCTCGGCGAATTCCAGGACAAGGCGGAATCGCTTCAGCGCCTCTGATGGGATGAGATGAGAGTTCTTTTTGTTCATCAGAACTTTCCTGGTCAATACATTCATATCGTTCAGAGGCTGGCACAACAGGGTGGCCATCAGATTGTCGCTCTCGGAATCCAGTCGATGGATACCAGTCGCATGGTCCCCGATTCTGTTCATTATTTTCGTTATCCACTGAAGCGCGGCAATGCTGAAGACGCGCATCCGCTCGTGGTGGAAACAGAATCGAAGGTGATTCGAGCCGAGGCCGTTGCAGAGGCCGCTTGGCGTTTGAAGGGAAAGGGATTTGTTCCCGATCTGATCTGTGTGCACCCAGGTTGGGGCGAAGCTCTTTTTCTGCGAACTGTATGGCCTGAGGTTCCGATGCTCAGTTACCAGGAATTCTTTTATCAGGAGCATGGTTTTGACACCAATTTTGACTCCGAGTTTGAGCCCGAACGTGATTGGCAGAGGAAGGCGAAATTGATCATGAAAAATGCTTATCTGCACGTCACGCTGGAGCAATCAACCTGGAATATCTCGCCAACACACTTTCAGGCGAGCAGCTTCCCGGAGCATTGGCGCAGACGGATCAGCGTCATTCATGACGGGGTGGACATGGCCCGCGCGGTGCCGGACCCTTCGCCTGCGCCCATGACCTTGCCTGATGGCACTCGGCTTGAGGCTGGCCAGCCCGTCGTCACCTTCGTGAACCGACGATTGGAGCCCTACCGCGGCTGTCATACCTTCATCCGGGCCCTGCCGGCTCTTCAGAAGCGCTGTCCGGATGCCCGGATCATCGTTGTCGGCGAGACCACCGGGGTCAGCTACGGAGCGGCCTGCCCGGACGGCGAGTGGCGTGATCGTTTCCTGGCGGAGATCGAGGGGCGATACGACCCGTCGAGGGTGCATTTCACCGGCACGCTCCCGTACAGCTCATTTATCCCACTGCTCCAGCTGAGTGCCTGTCATGTGTATCTCACCTATCCCTTCGTGATGAGCTGGAGCCTGCTGGAGGCGATGGCCTGCGGTTGTGCCGTCGTCGGCTCCGATACGGCTCCGGTTCGCGAGGTGATTCGCGATGGTCACAGTGGTTTGCTCGTGAACTTCTTCTCTCCAGGGGATCTTGCGGAGGCCGTGGCCGAACTTCTGCAGAACCGGCCGAGGGCCAGAGCTCTCGGAGAAGCCGCCCGTCGTCATGTGGAACAGCTGTATGACCGGGAGGTGTGTGTTGCCCGGCAGCTGGCGCTGATGGATCTGGTGGCCAGCGGCAGCATCGCCGGCTGAAACGGCAAACTGAGGCGCTGTTTCGATCTGATGCCGTGTCGCAGCTGCAGAGCCTCAGAGGCATGGTGGATCTCTTGCCGCAGGCTCTGGAGCGCTGGCAGGCGGTGGAAGCCGTTGCCCGTGAGCACTTCCGCCGTTCCGGATTCGGCGAGATCCGCACGCC
>ERZ802819.1324-NODE-1324-length-15415-cov-12.3646_pt1 | contig 15415 bp, 17 predicted proteins | sample MGYA00345647_ERZ802819 | MGnify/ENA primary metagenome ERZ802819 (study PRJEB30503, sample SAMEA104212355) | marine metagenome | biome: Westerlies Biome; feature: [SRF] surface water layer (ENVO:00010504) within the epipelagic zone...; material: water... | reverse complement strand
GCTGAGGTACATAATTTTGATATTAATAATTTTGATATGCTTTATGACTTTTGCACTGAAAAATCTATTGATTTGGTGGTGGTCGGTCCTGAAGTTCCTCTTGTGAATGGTGTAGTAGATTTTCTTGAAACTAAAGATATCAAATCTTTTGGACCAAAAAAAGTTCCAGCTATGTTAGAGGGATCAAAAATTTTTATGAAAGATGTTTGTGCGCAATACAATATACCGACAGCACGATATCAAAACTTTACAGAGAAAACTTCCGCAGAAGCTTATCTTCGTAAACAACCCTTGCCAGTTGTCGTTAAGGCAAGTGGCTTAGCTGCGGGCAAAGGTGTAACCATAGCTACGACTTTGGACGAAGGTCTTAATGCTATTAATGACATTTTTAATGATAAATTTGGCTCTGGCTGTGAACTAGTCATTGAAGAGTTTATGGATGGCGAAGAAGCAAGTTATTTTGTTTTCACGGATGGTACAAATTATATTCCATTATCTAGTGCTCAAGATCATAAAAGAATTGGTGATGGTGATACTGGCCCAAATACTGGAGGAATGGGTGCGTACTCACCTGCTCCTGTTTTTACTCAAGCAATTCAAGATCAAGTCAATAAAGAAATGATAGAGCCAACTTTAAAAGCAATGCGAGATCTTGGCACACCCTATCAAGGTATTTTATATGCTGGCGTAATGATAAAAGATAATTATGCAAAGTTAGTTGAGTATAATGTTCGCTTTGGTGATCCTGAATGTCAAGTTCTAGTTCTTAGACTGCGCTCAGATATTGTTGAATTAATTTTGGGGACTATTGACGGCAATATTCATGAAATTCATACTGACTGGAATAATAATCATGTAGCAACAGTAGTTATGGCTAGCAAGGGATATCCTGGAGAATATAAAAAAGGTACAATTATTAGAAGCTTAGATACGGCTGAGGACCATGAAAATATTGAAATATTTCATGCGGGAACAGAATTTAAAAATAATGAAGTTTTAGCAGTAGGCGGGAGAGTATTGTCGGTTACCAGTAGTGATCGTGATTTAAAATCGGCCTTAGAAAATATTTACTCGGCCATAGACACTATTGATTGGACTGAAAGTACATACAGAAAAGATATTGGATGGAGAGCAATTGAAAATGGATAGAAGTGCTCAGTTTAGTGGAACAAAAAATGTCGACCCAAAGCTTCAACTAGAATATGGTCCGATTGAGTCGTATCTTAAAAACCTCTTTGGTAGCAACACAAGCTTATTAGATATTAAGCAATTTAAAGGTGGGCAATCAAACCCTACATACTTATTGACTACTGATAAAAAAAGCTTTGTCCTAAGAAGAAAGCCACCTGGAAAACTTCTCGCATCTGCTCATGCAGTCGACCGTGAATATAAGGTTATAACTGCATTAAATAAAACTGATGTACCTGTACCTCAAACATATGGTCTGTGTGAAGATGACAGTGTCGCAGGTACCCCTTTTTTTCTGATGGATCACGTCGATGGAAATATTTTTTGGGATTTATTATTAACAAAGAGTAGTCGTGAAGATAGAAATAAAATCTATTGGTCAATGAATGATACGATAGCAAAATTACATAATGCTGATTTCAAAAGTATAGGTCTAAGTGATTACGGTAAATATGAAAACTATATGGCTAGACAAATCGCTCGTTGGTCAAAACAGTATAAAGACTCGGAGACAACTTTAATTCCTGAAATGGATAACTTAATCGAGTGGTTGCCACAAAATATTCCACCTGGTGAAGAAACATCTATTGTTCATGGTGATTTTAGATTAGATAACATGGTCTTTGACAAAAATTCAAATGAGGTCATTGCCATACTAGACTGGGAACTGTCAACATTAGGTCATCCAATTGCTGATTTTACTTACCACATGATGACATGGCGCATGCCTTTAGGGGTTCAAGGAATTGGAATTCTTGGTGCTAACTTAGATGAGTTAAATATTCCTAACGAAAATGAATACGCCGAAGCTTATTATCAAAAAACAAATCGTAATGAAATTCACAACTGGGACTTTTTTTTAGCTTATAATATGTTTCGCTTAGCTGGTATAACGCAAGGTATTGCTGGTAGAGTTAGGGATGGTACTGCTTCAAGTGATCAAGCTAAACAATATGGTGCTTTTGTTCCGATCCTATCACAGATGGCTTGGAAAATTGTCGAAAATATAAAGTAAAAAATTATTTTTTATTTTTTGACTTAGTTTCTCTTTCTTTCTTTTGACGTATTGATTCTTTCATTGATAGATTTTCAATCTTATGAAATTCATCCCAGTATTCATCAAAAGATTTTTTTTCGACGTATCTTCCGTATGAGTCTTTTATAGTATTTTTTTTATCACCCATATTTTATTTTATGTAAGTTTTTCAAAAGTTAACGTATTTAGATTTAATATTTCTAACTCACCTTTGCCAATGTCATTCCATAAACCATGAATCATAATATCGTTTGACTCTAAAGATTTTTCAACACAAGGAAATTGCATTAAATTATCTATCGATTTAATAATACTAACTTTTTCTAGACTTTTAATCATTAATTGATCATCCGACTGTTGTTCTAATTCATTGTATGCGGGCTCTAAAACTTTAAGCCATTTATTTATGGATGGTAACTTATGATTCAATTCATCACCTTTACAATTATAATAACCACTTTTAATGCCTCCACAGCTTGAATGTCCTAAAATTATTATATGAGAGACTTTTAATACACAAACGGCGAATTCGACTGCAGCTGAAGTTCCATGATTATCACTATCCGGGCTATAGGGTGGAATTAAATTAGCAATATTTCTATGAATAAAAAAATCTCCTGCTTTCGCCGCAAATATTGAGGTAGGATTAACTCTAGAATCACAACATGAAATAATCATGCTAGATGGCTTTTGTCCATTTAATGAAAGATCTTCATATAAAGTTTTATTTTTATCGAAAGTATTTGACTTCCAATTTTTATAGCGATCAATTAATTCTTTAGGTAAATTATTTTCGGAATTAGAATCTTTATTCTTTGCCATAATATTCTTGATAATAGTTAACCAATTCATCAGTATTGATTCTTTTTTGTTCCATTGTATCTCTATCTCTAACCGTTACCGCTTGATCATCAAGTGAGTCAAAATCAATAGTTATACATATAGGTGTACCAATTTCATCATGACGCCGATAGCTTTTGCCAATGTTTCCTGAATTTTCTAACATAACCCGACCCTTACCAAGCTTTTGTAAAATATTTTTAATATTTTTTGCTTCATTAACTAAATTATCGTTATTTCTTTTTAAAGGAATCACTGCAGCTTTGATTGGTGCAAGATGGGGTTTAAGTCCTAACACTATCCTAGTCTTGCCATCAACACCCTCTTCACGATAAGCCTCATTTAGTACTGCAAAAACGCCACGCTCAACCCCAGCGCTCGGCTCAATACAGTATGGAACATAAAACTGTTTAGTTTCTAAATCTTGAACACCTAATTTTGTCGTTGAATCTTTATTTTTCATTACTTTTGCAGAAATTTTATAATCTGACTGGTTTTTTGTATGAGACCCTAAATCAAAATCTTGTCGATTTGCTATACCTTCAAGTTCTTCAAAACCATGAGGAAACTTGTATAGTAAATCAGTAGTAGCTTTTGAATAATGCGAAAGATCATTTTTAGGCGCTTCAAAAACTTCTAAATTATCTCTATTTATTCCTTGTTCAATCCACCAATCAATTCGTGCTTTCACCCAATAATTAAACCAATCTTCATCTGTTCCGGGTTTTACAAAAAACTCAAGTTCCATTTGTTCAAATTCTCTAACCCTAAAAATGAATTTTCCTGGAGTAATTTCATTTCGGAAACTCTTTCCCATTTGCCCAATTCCAAATGGTACTGCTCTACCAGTTGAGTCTATAACATTTTTAAAATTAGTAAAAATTTGCTGAGCAGTTTCAGGTCTTAAATATGCAAAAGAAGAGCCATCGGCAACTGGACCAATGTTAGTTTTAAACATTAAATTAAAAGGTCTTGGCTCAGTAAGGTTTTTAGAGCCACACTTTGGGCAAGCACCATCAATTAGTTGATCTGCACGTGATCTAGTTTTACAATCTTTGCAATCAATTAAGGGGTCTGTGAATGTATCTTCGTGACCAGAATATTTTAAAACTTTTGGAGAAGTAAGTAATGACGCGTCTAAGCCCTCAACATCATCTCGTTGCCATACAACTGATTTCCACCACGCTTGTTTTAAGTTATTTTTGAGTTCCACTCCCATTGGACCAAAAGTATATAACCCTTTTTGACCACCATAAATTTCATCAGATTGAAAAATAAAACCTCTACGTTTACACAAAGCAACTAAATCGTCACTTTTATCAACGCCCATAGCGGCTCCAGAAAGCTTCTTCATACAATGTCTCAAGCAATCCTGTTACACCATCATAAGCAGAACCCTTAGATGAAAAAAGACCCTTTAAGAAAGATTTTTTAGACTCAATTGGTCTTAGCGTATACTTTTTGCCAAAATTTTTATTTAGATACGAAGTTAACGTTTCATTAGAGTCTATTAAACCTAGTTCAAGTGCTTGATCTCCTGTCCAAAATTCACCATTACAAACTTGATTGGGATCAATCTTACCTTTTCGATTCTTCTCAACTAGAGCTTTAAAATTTTCAAAAATACTTTTTTGAACCTTTATAAGTTTTTCAACATCTTTTTCTTTTACTTCCTGGAATGGATCAAGAAATGATTTATTTTCACCTGCTGTAAATACTCTTCTTTGTACCCCAATTTTCTCAATTAAGTCTTTAAATCCAAAAGACGCACTAATAACTCCAATACTTCCAACTATTGAGCTTTTATTGGCTAGTAATTCGTCGCCAGAGCACATTAACATATAGCCACCGCTAGCAGCAACATCTTCAGCAACTGTAAGAACTTTAACGTTATTTTTTTCTGCAAGGGCTCTGATCTTATTGTAAATTAACTCTGATTGAACGGGTGAGCCACCAGGAGAATTAATTTGAATAACTACTAATTTTGGCTTTTTAGAACTAAATGCTTTTTCAAGAATTGGCGCAGTATTTTCAATTGTTAAACCTCTACTAAAACGCCCCATATCACCAATAACTCCTCGCAAACTAACAACGTTAATATTGGTTTTTTTCTTAAATGGATTAAATCTACTAAAACTCATATTTTCAGGCTATATCTAAAAAATTAATATTTTTTTTCGAAACTATACTATAACTAATTTGTTTTATGAATGAAACACATAAAAAGTCAAAAACTTCCACAAATCCAATAGATAGCTTGGCTAATCATTTGGGTACTTCAGTAAAAAGACTTAATAATGAGATTAAAAAAAATATTAAAGATAATGAGGTTATAGTAACTGAAATTGCTTCACACCTTTTAATGGGGAAAAGTAAAAAAATCCGTCCTCTACTCACACTACTTATTGCAAAAATGTTAAAATATAATGGAACAGCACATTATAACTTGGCTGTCTGCATAGAATTTATTCACAATGCAACTCTTCTGCATGATGACGTGATTGACGATGCAATTGTTCGAAGAGGAAAAGAAGCGACCAATATTATATGGGGTAACAAACTTAGTATTCTCATAGGAGATTATTTACTCAGTAAATCATTTAAACTAATGGTAAAAGATAAATCTATAAAAGTATTAGAAATTTTGTCTGAGACCTCATTGATTTTGGCTAGAGGACAAATTCAAGATGCAAATAATATATCAAATGCATCATTAAGTGAAAAAGAATACTTAAAATTAATTTTTGCTAAAACTGCTGAACTATTTAGTGTTTCATGTTATTTACCTGCAATTCTTGCAAAAAAAAATAATAAAATTCAAATTCAACTTAAAAACTTTGGAAAAAATTTTGGAATGGCTTTCCAACTGTCTGATGATTATTTAGACTATTTTGGTGATTCAAAAAAAATGGGTAAAAATATTGGAAAAGATTTTTATGAAGGTAAAATTACTTATCCACTAATTCATTGTTTTAAAAGTTCTTCAAAAATAAATCAAAATTATCTAAATAAAATCTTAAGTAAGAAATCTAGAAACAAGAACGACTTTGTTAAAGTTTTAAAAATAATGAAATTATCTAATACTAAATCGGAATCCTTAAAATTTATGACTAAATATCTAAAAAAAGCCCAGAAAAACATTAAAAGATTTGAGGGAGATTCAGATAAGGTGTATCTTGATAACCTAATAAACTATTTATTAATTAGGGACCATTAATGTCACATAACTCTTTTGGAAAATTGTTCAAAGTTACGACTTGGGGCGAAAGCCATGGAAAAGCTATTGGATGTATAATTGATGGCTGCCCACCGCTTATTAGTTTGAATGAAAAAGATATTCAAAAATATTTAGATTTAAGAAAACCTGGAACATCAAAATTTGTTACTCAGCGCAAGGAGGATGACAAGGTTGAAATATTATCTGGAGTATTCAAAGGAAAAACAACTGGTACGCCTATTTCTCTTATAATTTATAATAAGGATCAAAAGTCCAAAGACTATGGCGATATCAAAAATAAATTTAGACCAGGGCACGCTGATTTAAGTTATTTTCTTAAGTATGGAATCCGCGATTATCGAGGTGGTGGTAGATCATCTGCTCGAGAGACAGCAACTCGAGTTGCGGCTGGAGCAATTGCTCGAAAAGTAATTAAACATATACTCAAAAAGGATATAAAAATTAGAGGTGCAGTCACACAAGTTGGTGCTCTAAGTATTAACCCAAGAAATTTCAACTGGAATTCTGTTAATTCAAATCCCTTTTTTTGCCCAGATAAAAAAATTGTTCAGGTTTGGGAGGAATATTTAGATTTAATTAGAAAAAAAGGTCTTTCAGTCGGAGCAATAATTAGAGTAAATGCGCAAGGATTGCCTTCAGGTATTGGTGAGCCAATTTACGGGAAGCTTGATACTGAATTGGCAGCAGCTATGATGAGTATAAATGCCGTAAAGGGAGTTGAAATAGGTTTAGGAATGGAAGCGGCTACTATTACTGGTGATAAAAATTCCGATGAAATTAGAACTAAGGGAAAAAATATCATTTTTAGTTCAAATAATGCCGGTGGAATATTAGGAGGCATTTCTACGAGTCAAGAAATTGATATTTCTGTATCAGTAAAACCAACTTCATCAATACTCAAATCGCAAAAAACAATTAATGAAAAACTTAAAAATACAACAATATCTACCAGAGGGCGTCATGACCCTTGTGTTGGACTCCGTGCTGTTCCCATCGCCGAAGCTATGATGGCTTTAGTCCTTGCTGATCAAATTATGCGCAATAGAGCGCAATGTGGTTAAACTTTTAATTCCATTAAATAATCAAGAAGATCATAAACTTGATTATTCTTAATTCCCAATTTTTTCAATGACCTAAGTGTTTGCGAAAAGATTTGTAATCTATATTGAATAAGGTACTTTTTTTCTTTAGTTGACATTTTTGGCTCATCATTAAAATCATCGCTTATTTGAAAAATTTCCCCAATATTAAGTCCAACCTGCCTTAGTAACTTTAATTCAAGTTTGTTACGCCCTGCGATAATACCAACTGCCTCTGTGCAATAAGACATCAATAAACCAGTCTTTAACTTATTTATTCTAATTCGATTTTGGTATTTAATTGAATTACTAGATAAATCTTCAAACTGCCCTTTAAGTAGACCATCATCTCCTGAAATTTCAGTTAATCTTTTGATTAAAGCTATTTTTTTTTTGCTTTCAACTTTAATAGAGCTTGATAAGACTTGATAAGACATTGTCAACAGCCCGCACCCAGCAAGAATGGCTATATATTCATTATATTTGAAGTGAGTAGTTTTTTTTCCTCGTCTATAATTATCATTATCCATTGCGGGCAAATCATCGTGTACCAGTGAATAATTATGTAACATTTCCACTGAAATTCCAATCTTGATAGAAGTTGATGTACTAATATTAAAAGCTTTAGAAAAGATATAAATTAGAAATGGTCTAAATCTTTTACCGCCAGCCATAATTGAGTAGTTAATTGACTCATTAAGTAAGCTGTTTTTTTTTGTGAAATATTTATGAAGTTCTACATTAAATTTTTTTGTAAACTTATTGTGAACTGCCTCAATTTCAAAGGCTTGCATTAATCAATTTCTTTTTTTGAAACTTTGCCGTCTGAAGATAATTTAATTTCTTCAAGTTTAAGCACTGCATCATCTAATTTTTGCTGGCAATGCGCCTTGAGATAGGAACCTCTAGTATAAAATTCAATAGATTTTTCCAAGTCGGTTGACCCACTCTCTAGATTGTCCACAATTTCTTCTAATTCAGCTAAAGCTTTTTCAAAAGATAATTTTTGTATATCGCTCGGAACCTCGCTCATAAACTACAAATATTTTTTTAGCTCATTCCTTGCAATGGTTAGTCTGTGTACCTCATCTGGTCCATCAGCAAGTCTTAGTGTTCTCATGCCCGCATAAGCTTGAGCAAGTCTAGGGTCAGTTGTCACTCCCGCACCACCGTAAGCTTGAATTGCATCATCAATAATTTTCAAAGCCATAATTGGAGCTGCCACTTTTATCATTGCAATTTCATTCTTTGCAACTTTGTTACCTACTTCATCCATCATCTTTGCTGCTTTCAAAGTCAAAAGTCGGGTCATCTCAATATTAATCCTTGCATCTGCAATTCTTTCTTGCCAAACAGAATGCCGCACTAACTCTTTGCCAAAAGCTTTTCTTGTCATTAGTCTTTTACACATAGACTCTAGAGCCGCTTCTGCTAACCCAATTGTTCTCATACAATGGTGAATTCTTCCTGGGCCAAGTCGTCCTTGTGCTATTTCAAATCCTCTTCCTTCACCAAGTAGCATATTTTCTGGAGGAACTTTAACATCCTTAAATTCAATTTCAGCGTGTCCATGAGGTGCATCATCAAATCCAAAGACGGGAAGATGACGTTTAATTGTTATACCTGGAGTATCTTTATCAACTAATATCATTGATTGTTGTTTATGAATGTCTGAATTATTTGGATCAGTTTTACCCATAAAAATATAAAAATCACATCTTGGGTCCATGGCACCTGAGGTCCACCACTTAGTTCCATTTATAACATATTGATTTCCGTCTTTTTTTATTTCACTAGTAATATTTGTAGCATCAGACGATGCAACATCAGGCTCAGTCATTGCAAAAGCTGACCTAGTTTTACCTTCTAATAGCGGATTTAAGTATTTGTTTTTTTGCTCATCAGTACCATATCGGACTAATACCTCCATGTTGCCAGTATCAGGAGCTGAACAATTAAATACTTCTGCAGACCATATAGCTCTTCCCATAATTTCACACATTGGAGCATATTCTGCATTTGTTAAGCCATGACCTAGATCACTATCCGGCAAAAAAAGATTCCATAGATCTTCTTTCTTTGCCTCTTTTTTAAGGTCTTCAATTATAGGAACTACTTGCCACCTATTGTCTCCAAAATCTTCAATTTGCTTGTGGTATGTATTATTATTTGGATAAACATGCTTATCCATAAATTTTTCTAGACGCTCAGTTGTTTTCTGGGCTTTTTCTGAAATTGTCATATTTATCTTCGTTCCTTAAAAAAATCTGTTAATAGCTTATTACAGCTTTCGCTGCAAATATTATCATAAATTTCTGGTAAGTGATTTGTATTTTCTCTTTGAAAATAGTTAATATTACCATTAATAGATCCATATTTTAGATCATCTGACCCAAAGTACAATCTTCTTATTCTAGCTTGAGATATTGCTGCTGCACACATGATACATGGCTCTAAAGTTACATATAAGTCAAACTCGCTTAATCTAACTCTTTTTAGTTTTTCACAAGCCTCCCTAATAACATTGATTTCAGCATGTGCGGTAGGATCAAAGCCCTTGTATGTTTGATTAGAAGATTTTGCAACTACTTCACGTGTTTTAGGGTTATAAACTATAGCTCCAACTGGCACCTCACCACGTAACTTTGCTTGTTTAGCACATTTGATAGCCTCAAGCATTATGTTCTCTGAGTATGTCATTAAGAAATACTATATGATATAAATTTGAAATAATAACTATGAAATATGAAAAATAATACAAATTCTGAACGTATTGCAAAAGTTATCGCAAGAGATACAAAATATTCTAGAAGAGAAGTGGAAAAATTAATTCTAGATGGAAGAGTTAAAATTGATGAGACAATAATATATAAACCTAACGTAAATGTTACATCTGCTAATACAATCCATTTAGATAATAAGAAAATTAATTTTAAACAACAAGTACAGCTATACAAATATTACAAGCCTAGAGGTTTTTTAGTAACGCATAGTGACCCCAAAAATAGAAACACTATTTTTGATAATTTACCAAAAAAATTTGAAAATATGATTACTGTAGGCAGACTGGATTATGACTCAGAAGGTCTTTTACTGATGACAAATAGTGGAGATATTAAAAGAAAAATGGAGCTCCCTAATAATAACTGGAAGCGAATTTATAGAGTTAGAGTATATGGTAAAGTTAATAAGGATATAGTTTTAAAGCTAAGAAAAGGACTTAAAATAAAAACAATACAATATAAGCCTATTGATGCAAAAATAGACAATGAGTCTAATTCCTATACGTGGCTTACTATGTCCCTAACAGAGGGTAAAAATAGAGAAATAAGAAATATTTTTGAATATTTTGGTATGAGTGTAACGCGCTTAATTAGAGTCGCATATGGACCATATAAATTGAATAATCTTATAAAAGGTGAAGTAGCTAAAATAAAATTGATATGAGAATAATTTCTGGAAGCAAAAGAGGTCACAAGCTATTAGCTCCACGTAAGAATATTGCAAGACCTATGACCGATAAAAATAGGGAGACGATTTTTAATATTCTATTACATAGTAAAGAGCTATCAGAATTTGGCTTTAAATTAAAAGATTCAATAATATTAGATTTATTTGCTGGAACAGGTGCATTTGCATTTGAAGCAATTTCCAGAGGGGCAAAAAAAGCTATCTTGGTTGAAAATGATCAATATATGACGGATTTAATATACAAGAATATTGAGAAACTAAAGTTTAATTCTGAGGTAGATGTTATTTCAAAAGATGCTACTACCCTATCTGAAACGGATATAGAAAATCAAATTGATTTAGTTTTTTTAGATCCACCCTACCAAAAAAAACTAGAATTTAAGTCTATCAAAAATATACTTAGAAAAAAAATTCTTTCAAAAAATAAGATAATATTAGTGGAGCAGCATATAAATGAGTCTAGTTTTACTTATGATGAACTTGATCTTTTAAGAACAAAAGAATTGGGAATAACTAGATTTAGTTTCTATAAAGTAAAGTAATTATTTTAAAAAATTTTTCTGTTTTTCTACAGCATCTTGTCCAAATGGATCAACTCTACCAAGTTCGGAAAGTAAGAGGACTTCCAATATTGAGTTTGAAAATATGTATCCAAGTTGAGGTAATATTTTTTTACTATTTTCAACCTCATAGCTATCAACTCTTATTATTGGCAAATTTTCACTTTCTAAAGTCTTAATCATTGCTTCTTTGTGATTAGAAAGGGTAATATTTATAAAGTCATTGCTATCATTATAATCAGATGAATATATTTCAAAAAACTTATCTCTTGGTCCATCTAGATAAAGCTGCAAAAGACTATGCTGATCTTGTGTCATTTTTGAAACAATCGGCAAATAACCAAAATTTTGCTTTCCTAAGCTTTCAGCAAAAAGTTGCTTTAACCAATTTCCTAGTTCTACTAGTTCATCTCCATAAAAAAGCATTACACTAATTTTTTTTCCATTGCTTATAAGTTCGTATTTCTTATTGGCCATGGATAAGGGACTTATATCAACAATTTCATAATCGTTATTAATAAAATTATCTAAAGACTTTTCTAACCCTAGAAAAAGTTGCTCTACATTGTTTGAAATTAATGAAATAGGAATTAATCCTGTATGAGAAAAAATTGAAAATCTACCTCCAATATTTTTGTCATGCTCAATAATTGAAATTCCCATATGTTCAGCAAGGCTATATAATGGTGCAGTATTTTTTTCTGTAATTACAAGAAAATGCTTTGCTAAGTCTAATTTACTTTTTAATTCATCGACCAAATGGTCAAATAAAGTTAAAACTTCAGATGTATTTCCAGATTTTGAAATAAATATAAATCCTGTTGATAGTAAATCAACTGCTAGTAAAGTTTTTTCAATTTGCTTAGAACTTAGATGATCAAAATAAAAGATGTTATCGTTACGTAAAATACTTGATACTGCTTTAGATCCTTGGGACGAGCCACCTATACCAATAATGATGTAGTTTTTAAAAGTAAAATCTAAGTTATTTTTTTCTTTAAGATGCTGTTTTTTTAAATTTTCTACATCCAGAAAAGGATATTTTTTTTCAACAATATTTTGTTTTATTATTTGATAAGCGTCGCTCAAATTTAAACTCTTATTTCTTCTTCTAAATTTTCTAATTTTTGCTCAAATTCTCTTAGCCTTTTATACACACTAGCTAGTTCAATTAGTGTTGGCCAGGAATTGAATAAATATTGCATTGAAGCTTCAACTCTTCCAAAAGCCCTAACAAGTTGTTGCATTACACCTAATGTCATTACCCCGGCAACTATTGCAGGGGCAATTAGAATATAAGCCGAAAGTACATTAGCTTGTAGGTATGCTAACCTACCAATATTGAAATAAAAATAGTTTAAATAACTCTTGTAATGAATTGACCTAACTCCCTCAAACAATTCATTTAACGATTTTGGTCTCACACTGCCATCGTCTTCAGCAATTACTAATATTTTTCTGTATGCCGCTTCCTTTTTTTGCAAATCATACTCAATGCCTACAAGTCTTAAGATCCAAGCTAAAAGTATCATAAAAAGTGTTCCACCAACTGACCACGCAAATGCCCCTACAACTAATCCATATTCCCAATCACCAAACCACAATATTGGTAATCCAATTGAAATTGTCATGAGAATTGGAAAAAACTCAAAAAGAACTAATATTGCCTCAAAAAAACTAGTTCCTAAAGTTTCCATGATTCTGCTAAATTTTATTGTATCTTCTTGAACACGCTGAGACGCTCCCTCTATTTGTCGAGCTTTGTCATATACGCTGTGATAATACTCCACCATGCTGGCTCGCCATCTAAATAAAAAATGTGAGGTGAAAAAAGAAGAAAAAAGCGATAATCCAATCCACATAGCTGCGAACTGACCAAAGGTTAGCAATGAAGCAAAATATTCATTCAGGCTAACAGCATTAGGAGTCCCTAGTGCTTTTTGAATTAAATCGTAAAATTCACCAAACCAATAGTTAATTTTTACATCAATCTGTACCTGCAGCCAAATAGACACAAGAATTGTGATAGAACCAGCGTAAGCCCAAATTGCCCAGTAACTATTTTGAAAAAATTTAAACATATTAATATTTAATATTTAGTAAAATTTAATTGGTTGAATCACCTATAAGAATATCTAGAAGCTCACCATCAGTTTCACTAGATTTTTCCTCCTGAATTTCAGTGTTAGTTTCTAAAATGTCATTTAAATCACTAGTTTGGCTTTCACTTGATATATCACTTTGATTTTTAATCTCATCATTATCAGATGGAGGTTTCAGATCAAAATTAGGAGGTATCTCTAAAGCCTTTTGTTCTAGAGTCTTAATATCGTTAATCGTATTTCCACCTCCACATGCTGAAATTAATGAAAATAATAAAACAATTGTAAGTTTTTTTAATTTAGTCATGATTAGTTAATTTTTTTTTAATTTCAAATAATATTATTAAAATACACCCTATTGAAATATATATATCAGCAATATTAAACACATACCAATGTAAATTCTGATAATGTAAATCAATGAAATCTACTACTGCACCATATAAAACTCTATCAATCAAATTGCCAATTGCTCCACCAATTATCATGCTAAACAAATAAAAATAGTATTTTTCATTTAGTATACGAACGTAAAAAAACAAGAAAATTATTACAGATAATATTAAAAAAATATTCAAAATATTACTATTGAAAATACTATTTTGTAACATTCCAAATGCAAATCCTCTATTCCAGACAATGACTATATTCAAATAATCGTTTGCCTTAAGTAAAAAGTCGTTAATTAAAAGATTAGTATCTATATTAAAAAAATTTATTAGAAACTGTTTGACTCCCTGATCAATCAGCACAAAGAATACTATGAATAAATAAAAATATTTATGTTTAATATTCATGTATTATTTTATTGCTTCAGTACATCTTTGACAAATACCATCATCATTAAGGACTTCAAAATATTTCCAACAGCGATTGCATTTACTACCAGTAACTTTTGAAATTTTTACTCCGATGTCCTTTAAATCTGAAGACACGAAGCACTTATCTAAATTTTTTGAGTGGATAATTTTTAAGTTAGATACAATACAGATATCCTCTAAGCCCTTAACATCAATTTTAAGTATTTCATCTTCATTCAAAAAGTTGATTTCTACATCTGCTTCTAGGCTAGATCCTACTACTTTATTTTTTCGCTCAATTTCAATAGCACCATTAACATTTTTTCTAATTGATTTTAGATAATCCCATTTTGAAGATAAATCGCTATTTATCCAATCTCGATTACTACTAGGAAAATCTTGGTTGTGAATTGAACTACTTGTTCCTAAACGACTTTGCCATGCTTCTTCAGTGGTAAAACATAAAATTGGAGCTAAAAGCTTCAGTAAATGATTAAATAAAATATCAAGCACAGTTCTTGTTGCTCTTCTTGTCAGACTAGTTCGGTGGTCACAATACAAGCTGTCTTTACGTACATCAAAATAGAATGACGAAAGTTCATTTGTACAGAAATTAAAGATTGCTGAAAAAACTCTCTGATATTCAAAAGATTGATAACTTTTTAATACTTCATCTTCTAAATGAGCTAATTTGTGAAGTATATATTGGTCTAATTCTGGCAGATCTAAAAATTTGACTTTTTCATCTTCACTGAAGTCATTTAAATTACCTAGAATAAATCTTAGCGTATTCCTTAGTCTTCGATAGCTATCCACGTTACTTTTAATTATTTCTGGACCAATTTTAAGATCTTCAGAGTAATCACTACTAGCAACCCACAATCGCAAAATATCAGCGCCTGATTTTTCAACAATTTCAGCTGGAGGTACAATGTTTGAAGAAGACTTACTCATTTTATTGCCATCTTCATGCAGAACAAACCCATGGGTTAAAACTGACTCATATGGCGCCACGCCTCTAGTTCCACATGACTCTAATAATGAAGAATGGAACCAGCCTCTGTGCTGATCTGTACCCTCTAAATATATTGATGCTGGCCA
>ERZ802819.1322-NODE-1322-length-15427-cov-14.3468_pt1 | contig 15427 bp, 11 predicted proteins | sample MGYA00345647_ERZ802819 | MGnify/ENA primary metagenome ERZ802819 (study PRJEB30503, sample SAMEA104212355) | marine metagenome | biome: Westerlies Biome; feature: [SRF] surface water layer (ENVO:00010504) within the epipelagic zone...; material: water... | reverse complement strand
CTTTAGTTGCCACTTTAGCATGTTATTTAAATGCTTTAGAAGGAAAAGGAGTTCACGTAGTAACCGTAAATGACTATTTAGCTCAAAGAGACTCTCAATGGATGGGACAAATATATGAATTTTTAGGCATGTCTGTTGGCTGTATAGTCTCTGAAATGGACGACCATCAAAGAAGACTTGCTTATAAAGCTGATATTACATACGGAACTAATAACGAATTTGGATTTGATTATCTAAGAGATAATATGAAATATAGTTTAGATGAAATGGTTCAAAGACCATTCAATTTTGCTATTGTTGATGAAGTTGACTCCATTTTAATAGATGAGGCTAGAACACCACTGGTTATATCTGGTCAATCTGAAGATTCTTCAATTTTATATAAAACTATAGACAAGTTTATTCCATCACTTAAAGAAGATGACTATGAACTTGATGAAAAACAAAGAACTTGTAATCTCACCGATAATGGAATTGGTAATATTGAACAAGCATTAAAGTCTGAAAACTTAATTGAGGATGGAAGTCTTTTTGATGTTAAAAACGTATCTATATTGCACCACATAAATCAAGCTTTAAGAGCTCACAAGCTATTTAAAAAAAATACTCATTATATGGTTAAAAATAATAGTGTAATTATTATTGATGAATTTACTGGGCGCGCTATGGAAGGTAGACGTTTTGGCGAAGGCCAACATCAAGCAATTGAGGCTAAAGAAAAAATTACTGTTCAGCCTGAAAATCAAACTTTAGCAAGTGTAACTTTTCAAAACTATTTCAGAATGTACCCTAAATTGTCAGGAATGACAGGGACAGCTCTAACAGAAGAAGGAGAATTTTCTGAAATTTATAATTTACATGTAATAGAGGTGCCTACTAATTTAAAAATAGCACGAATAGATAGTAACGACGAAATTTATAAAACTAATCTAGAGAGAGATGAAGCTGTAATTAACTTAATTGAGGAGTGTAAAAAAAATAACCAACCAGTTTTAGTAGGAACGGTATCAATCGAAAAATCTGAAATCTTGTCAAAATTGTTGAAAGCAAAAAATATTGATCATGAAGTTTTAAATGCTAAGTTTCACGAACAAGAGGCTCAAATAATTGGCTACGCTGGAATTCCAGGTTCAGTTACAATAGCAACTAATATGGCGGGTAGAGGCACAGATATTCAGTTAGGCGGAAATTTAGAAATTAGACAAGCAAAAGAGATTAAAGTAGATGATTTGAACTCTGAGAAAGTTAAAAATTTAATAAACGACATAGAAGAAAAGAAAAATGTAGCTCTTAAGGCGGGTGGTTTGTATGTAATTGGTACAGAGCGTCATGAAAGTAGAAGAATTGATAACCAGCTTCGGGGTAGAACAGGCAGACAAGGTGACCCTGGAAGCTCAAAATTTCTACTGTCTCTACAAGACGATCTGATGAGAATATTTGGTTCAGACAGATTAGAGACAATGTTAGGAAAACTTGGTTTGGAAAAAGGAGAAGCTATTGTTCACCCATGGATAAATAAGGCCGTAGAAAAAGCACAAGGTAAAGTTGAAGCTCATAATTTTGAAATTAGAAAACAATTATTAAAATTCGACGATGTAATGAATGATCAAAGAAAAGTTATTTTTGATCAAAGAAAAGAAATAATGAGATCAGATGATATTAGTGAAATGATCTTAGATATGCGCCATGAGGTTATAGAAACGATAGTATTCAAGTCTATTCCTGAGCAAAGTTATCACGATCAATGGGATTCAGAAACGTTAGCAACCGATGTTAAAAATTATTTAGGTATAACAGTCCCAATTATTAAATGGACTAAAGAAGACGGTATTATCGAAAAAGAGATCATATCACGTCTAATTGAATTATCTAATAATTTCATGGCAGAGCGTGCTGTAAAATTTGGAATTGACGTTTTTAGGCAGGCAGAAAAAACTCTATTATTACAAGTTTTAGATCAGGGCTGGAAAGAACATTTATTGATGTTAGACCAAATGAGGCAATCTATAGGTTTGAGAGCTTATGCTCAAAAGGATCCCTTAAATGAATATAAAAAAGAAGCTTTTGAGTTGTTTGAAAATATGCTTGATAAATTAAGAAAAACTATTACGTCTGTATTGTCGTATATAGAAATTGAACAAGAAAATATTCAGTCAAAAGAACATAATAATGAACCTCAAACACTCCCAAGTAGCAAAAAAATACCAAGAAATTCAATATGTCCATTATGTGATTCAGGAAAAAAATACAAACATTGTTGTGGAAAACTTTAAGCATAATGATTAAATATAAATTAAAGTGTAAATCTACATATTGTACTGAACAAAATGAATTTGACGGTTGGTTTCAAAATATTGAGGCATTTGAAAAGCAAATGTCATTAGGTCTAATAAATTGTCCAATATGTGGCAGTCATAATATCATTAAATTATTGGCGACACCGAATGTAAGAAAGGCTAAATCTCAAACCACTAAAAATACTAAAATTGCAAATGATACGTTAGTCACGAACTCTGAAAAGAGCGTTTTGGGAAATGAAAATTTAAAAAATGTTACAACTATCTTAAGGACTATAAAAAAAGAAATACAAAAGAACTCTACTTTTGTTGGAGATAAGTTTGTTTCTGAGGCTAGATCTATGAAAGAAGGGCAAATTAAAGAAAGACCAATTCATGGTCATGGTACAAAAAAAGAAATCCAAGAATTACGAGATGAAGGAATTGACGTAATTAATATTCCTTGGATCCCAGATGATCACTAAGTTATAATCTTATACCAGCAGCACCATAGTTTACATCTATATTAGATGATAATCTAAAATCTCCAAATTCCTTTTTTAAGATATTGTTAATTTTTAAAGTAGGTACAAAACCTACAAAATTATCTAAGATGATATTATGCTCTTCGGCTTCTGATGAAAGTTTTTGTGGTGCAATAAATTTATTTGGATCATGAGTGTTCTTTGGAACAACCTTTAAAATGTTTTCAGCAAAAAACTTTCCTAATAATATACCTAAAAAAGATTTATTTATTGTGGTGAAGACGATCAAACCACCAGATCGGCTCAATTTGGAAATATCTGATAGGAAAATTTTTCTTTCATTTACATGTTCAATAACCTCTGATGCGATGACAATGTCAAATTTATTTAAAAATTTGTCTTTCTTACTTCTAAGGAGTTCACTTGTAGTTAAACATTTGTAATCAATTTCTAAACGACTTTTAAATGAATGCTCTTTAGCTACATTAATAGAACTTTCTGAAGCATCAATCCCAGTTACTCTTGCACCCAATCTACTTAAACGTTCAGATAATATGCCACCACCACAACCAATATCTATACATTCAATGCCTTCTAAAAATTTAGCTTCTAAATTTTTATGACTAATAATTCTACTAGCATTGTTTTTAATAAATTCTATTCTTGCATTTGATAATTTATGTAGTGCAGAAAAAGGGCCAGATTTATCCCACCACTTGTTGCTTAATAAAGAAAATTGTTCTATTTCTCTTTCGTCTACTGTATTAGTCATTATATGGTTTTCATGAATGTTTTAAATTATATGTTACATTTTAAAAGGATAACAGAAATTTGAATATTGTGGTATTGAAATTTGGAGGAACTTCAGTTGCAGATATTCCACAAATAAAAAACATTGCACTAAAAATTAAATTAGAAGTAGAAAAAGGTAATAAGGTTATAGTTGTAGTTTCAGCTATGTCTGGAGTTACAAATAATTTAATAGATTTAGTAAAAAACACTTCAGATATACCACCCTATTCAGAATATGATACTGTTATATCAACGGGAGAACAAATTACGTCAGCTCTATTAGCCATCGCCCTAGAAAAAATATCTATAAAAGCTCGTTCTTGGTTAGGTTGGCAAATACCAATAGTCACTGATAAAACATATGGGAAATCAGTGATTGAAAAAATTAAAACAGATAACATTTCAAAAGATCTAGAAGTTAATCAGGTTGCAATAGTTTCTGGTTTTCAAGGAGTATCAAGTGAAAATAGGATTACTACTTTAGGAAGAGGTGGTTCAGACACAACAGCAGTTGCAATGGCAGCTTCTTTTTTAGCAGTTCGTTGTGATATTTATACAGATGTTGATGGTGTGTATACAACTGACCCTAGAATTGTCAAAAGCGCAAAGAAACTTGATATAATTACATATGAAGAAATGTTAGAATTAGCTTCTCAGGGGGCTAAGGTTCTTCAAGCCAGGTCTGTGGCATTAGCTATGAAATATGGTGTAAATTTAAGAGTTCTTAGTAGTTTTGAGGATTTACCAGGTACGTCTATTGTTAAAGAGGAAAAGAATATGGAAAAATCTGAAATAAGTGGTATTGCCCATAGTTTAAATGAGGCTAAAATAACATTACATGGAGTTCCTGATCAACCTGGTCAGGCCGCTGATATTTTTGGTACATTAGCACAACACTCAATTAATGTAGACATGATTGTCCAGTCTTCGTCTATTAATCATGAAGTAACTGACATTACATTTACTATACCCGAAACTGATTTGATAATTGCTGAAAAAGCAATAAAAGAACTCCAAAAAAAAATATGTTTCAATAAGTTCACGAGTGATACAAATGTTGTGAAAATTTCTGTCGTAGGAAATGCAATGCGAACGCAATCTGGGATAGCTAAGACGATGTTTGAAACATTAGCTCGAAATCAAATTAATATTCATGTTATTTCTACAAGTGAAATTAAGATTTCAGTTCTTATTTCCTCAGATTATTATGAACTGGCAATGAGATCGCTACATTCTGCATTTGGTTTAGATATCTGATATCTATTAAGTAAATTTTTCTAGATTTGAGCCGTTAAAACAATTGTTGATTTAAAAGGTATCTCATTATAAAATGAATTATCTTTAGGAGATTGCATGCCCAGTTTAATTGAAAAAGATAAATCAAAATCTTTATTAGATGAAGACTCTACTATTTCAGACGTGATTACTGAAGCTTTTGATAATGTTGAACTTACTACTATAGGTAAATTGTGTCTTGATGCAAGAGTAAATAACGGTCTTACACAAGAACAGGCTAGTGCCTTACTAAAAGTAAGAGTTAAGATTATCAAAGACTTTGAAAATGGTGATCAGATTGATTTACCGGGCACAGCCTACAAAATAGGATTTGTAAGATCGTATGCACGATTGTTGAAATTGGATAGCGACCTTTTAGTTCAAGAATTCAAAGAAAGTTTAGAAGTAGACAACTTTAAGGAAGAATATAAATTCCTATCACCAGAAATTAATAATAACAAGATTTTACCAATAGGTGCTGTTGCATCTTTTTTTATTGCGCTCATTGTTTATTCGGGTTGGTATTATACCGACAGAAATAATGCAATTAACATGTCATCTAACAATGTTCTAGATAAACAAATTGAAAAAATAACCGAAACAGATAAAAGTAGTTATGTAATTATAGAAGAAAATTTTGACCCTAAAAATTCTATTATTTCGAAGATAGAAAATGAAGGTGATGAAATTAAACAGAGTATGCTGGAAGAAAAAGCGAATATTACTGAAGTTAAAGAAAATCTTATTACAAACCCTATTAATTCTTATCCAAATAATGAAAAAATTTCTAGCTCTTCTAATGCAGTTAATACAAAAGATATTGAAACCCAAACTAATGAAATGTCAGCAAAAGCAAATGAGAGAGATCCCAGTAATGAAATGGTACTTAAAGCTATTGGCAATAGTTGGGTAGAAATTGAAGATTTAAATGGTAATATCTTAATGACAAGACTTATGAGACCTGGCGAAACATATGTCGTTCCAAATATCAATGGCTTAACTTTTAATACGGGTAATGCTGGGGCATTATCTTTATCTCAAGGTGATGTGATTGTCCCAAAGCTAGGAGCTATAGGTGAAATTATTACAGCTCGACCATTAAACATAAAGGCATTTTCAAAAGTGCCATTAGCTGTTGAGTAGATTTATTAAGAATAAATTTACTAAAAAAAATCTATAGGACATATCAATGAATATAAGGCCATACAGGCATATAGAACGAAGAAAATCTAGAATGATTAAGGTTGGTAATGTTTTTGTTGGTGGTGATGCTCCAATTAGTGTTCAGACAATGACTAATACACTTACTACAGATATTAATGCAACATTAGAACAAATTAATTTATCTGCAGACGCCGGAGCAGACATTATCAGGGTGTCATGCCCAGATAAAGAATCTACTCAAGCTCTAAAAGAAATTGTTAAATTATCCCCAATACCTATTGTGGCCGACATACATTTTCATTATTTGAGAGCAATTGAAGCAGCTGATGCTGGTGCTGCTTGTTTAAGAATTAATCCCGGTAATATAGGTAATATAAAAAAAGTCAAAGAAGTTATTAGCGCTGCTAAACAAAATGAAACTTCAATAAGAATAGGTGTGAACGCCGGCTCTTTAGAAAAAAATATCTTAGAAAAATACGGTGAACCAACACCTGAAGCTCTTGTAGAATCGGCATTAGACCATATTCGGATATTAAAAGAGCATGACTTCCATGATTATAAAATTAGTGTAAAAGCTTCAGACGTTTTTCTAGCAGTTGCAGCTTATACTCAATTAGCAGACATAGATAATTGTCCTCTGCACATAGGTATTACAGAAGCAGGAAGCCTTAGAGCAGGAACAGTTAAGTCATCAATTGGTCTTGGTAATTTGTTATGGTCTGGAATAGGAGATACCATTAGGGTCTCATTGTCTGCGCATCCTTCTGAAGAAGTTAAAGTCGGTTACGAAATGTTAAAGTCATTAGGATTAAGAAGAAGGGGGGTAACCGTTATTTCTTGTCCTTCATGTGCTAGACAACAATTTGATGTTATTAAAACTGTTCAAGAAGTAGAACAAAGGCTCGAGCATATTTCTGAGTCAATCACTGTATCAATTATTGGCTGTATTGTGAATGGTCCTGGAGAAGCTAAAGAAACAGATATTGGATTGACAGGTGGTGGGAAAGGTACTCATCAAATTTATGTAAATGGCATCACGGATCACATAATTAGAAATGAAAATGTTGCTGATTATATAGTAAATTTTGTTCAAAATAAAATTGAACAGAGAAAATTAACTTAGTTTAATTAACTCATATCTTATAGGATTATAATGGAAAAACTTAGAACGGTAAGAGGTGTACATGATCTTCTACCTGATGCCTTACACAAACACAAAAAAGTAATAAAAGCGGGATTAAACGTCTCTAGTAAATATTGCTACTCTGAAATAGAAATACCTATATTTGAGTTTTCGGAAGTTTTTAAAAAACCACTTGGCAAATCAAGCGATATTGTAACAAAAGAGAATTACATTTTTAAAGATAGAAGTGATGACGAATTAATGTTAAGGCCAGAAGGAACTTCTGGCGTAGTAAGAGCATTTTTAAATGCTGGATTAGTTCAAGATATACCTCAACGATTTTCGTATTTTGGTCCTATGTTTAGGTATGAAAGACCTCAGAAGGGAAGACTTAGGCAATTTAAACAATTTGGTGTAGAATGTATTGGGATAAGTAATTCAATGGCAGACATTGAGGTAATATCTTTAGGTTATGAATTCTTAAAGAAATTAAATGTAACAGATAACATTACTCTAAAAATTAATTCTCTTGGTGACACTGATAGTAGACTCACCTATAGAAAAGTTTTGATAAATTATTTGAATGATTATAAATTTAAACTTTCAAAAGATAGTATTAAAAGATTGTCTGAAAACCCTCTTAGAATACTTGATAGTAAAAATGAAATTGACCAAAAAATATTAATTAATGCTCCGAATGTTTTAGATTATTTGAACGAGGAATCGAAAGAAAGATTTCAAAATGTCTGTGAAGGATTAAATGTTTTAAAAATCAAATATGAAATAGATAAAAATCTTGTTAGAGGCTTAGATTATTATTGTCATACTGCTTTTGAATTTATTACAGATCAATTAGGCGCTCAAGGAACAGTTTTAGCAGGTGGGAGATATGATGGTCTGTCTAAAATGCTTGGTGGAGTAGATGTTGCTGGAGTTGGCTGGGCTGCAGGAATAGAAAGACTAGCATTGATGGTTCAAAGTGAATATATCAATAATCCCGACATAGTATTAATGGCTCAAACTGAGGTTCATAATCATCTTTTGCTTCCAATAATGAATGAATTGGTTAATCAAGGTTTTAAAGTTGAGATAATTTATACAGGAAATATGTCTAAAAAATTTAAAAGAGCAAACAAAATTAATGCATCATATGCAATCTTACTTGGTGAAGAAGAAGTGGCTAAAAAGGTTATTAAATTAAAAAATCTATCATCAGGCTTGGAGCAGTTAATAGATTTAAATCAAGGAATAAAAATTTTAAAAAAAACATTACATAATTAATTGGAGCAAAGTTTGAGTTTAAAAAATAATATTGTTAAAATTATACAAAGAGAGGCCGAGATCGAACAGTTGCTCGTTAATTCCTTCAATTTAAAACCATCAGAACTAGTTGAATTGTCAAAGGAGTTATCTGATATCAAACCGGTCACGGACCTTGCAAAAAAGAAGGATGTCATGTTGCAAGAATTATTAGATCTTAGTGAAATATTAAATGACAATGAGGCTGATGATGATATTAAAAAGGTTGCTCTTAGTGAGTTTGAATTTTTAAAAGAGGAAATTAGCGTTCTTGAGAGAGATATACAATTTGCATTATTACCAAAAGATAAAGACGACACTCGAAACGTAATTATTGAGGTAAGGGCAGGAACTGGAGGTGACGAAGCGGGGCTTTTTGCGTCTGATCTTTTTTCGATGTATGAGAAACTATCTATGAAGCATAAATGGAAATTTGAGGTCATGGAAGTATCCGAAACTAACGTTGGAGGTTATAAAGAGGCTCAAGCCAATATTTTAGGCAATGGGGTATTTGGAAGATTAAAGTTTGAGTCTGGTGTTCATAGAGTCCAAAGAGTACCAACTACTGAAACGAGTGGGAGAATACATACTTCTGCAGCTACAGTAGCTGTGCTTCCTGAGGCAGAAGACTTAGAAATTTCCATTGAAGAGAAGGATCTTAGAATTGATGTTTTCAGATCTAGTGGACCAGGCGGTCAATCTGTAAATACTACAGACTCAGCCGTAAGAATTACACATCTTCCTTCCGGTATAGTAGTAAGTCAACAAGACGAAAAATCTCAGCATAAAAACAGAGCGAAAGCTATGAAAATACTTCTATCTAGATTGTACGAAAATGAAAGACAGAAGCAGCAAGATCAGAGATCTTCTTCTAGAAAAGATCAAGTTGGTTCAGGTGACAGGTCTGAAAGAATAAGGACTTATAACTATCCTCAAGGAAGAGTCACTGACCATAGGATTAATTTAACGTTGCATAAGTTAGATAAAGTTATTCAAGGTGAAGCCCTAGATGAATTAATTGACGCCCTCATAGTTGAAGATAGAAGCTTAAAGTTAGCATCAAATGAATAAAAAAAAAATTGATGTATATAGTTTAATTAAACGGGAAGTTGAAAAATTAAAAAAAATAGGTAACAAAACTGCTAGCCTAGACTGTAGGTTGTTGCTTTCTCAAATTCTAAAAAAAACTAACACAGTCTTTACTCATCAAGAGGTTTATATTTCACAAAATCAAATAATAAAATTTCAAACCCTAGTGAAAAAAAGAGAAGAGGGTCAACCTGTATCAAGAATTTTAAATAGAAGGAATTTTTGGAAAAGAGAGTTTATCCTTGATGAAGAGACTCTTGATCCAAGACCTGATTCTGAAATATTAATAGAAACGGTTCTAGAACATTTTTCTGATAATACCAAATTATTAAAAATTTTAGATTTAGGATCTGGTTCTGGCTGTTTGGGTTTATCGTTATTAGAAGAATATGAAAATGCTTCAATAACCTTTGTAGATGAATCCAAAAAGTCTCTTAAAATTGTTGAGAGAAACTCGCATCAATTTAGATTAAAAGGTAGATTAAAATATATTAATCTGGATTGGCATACAGATGATTGGGATACAAAGTTATTAAATTCTACAGATAAGACAAAGTTTGATATAATTGTAACTAACCCACCATATATACCCTCCAATGAAATTAAGTTTTTGGAAACAGAAGTAAGAGAATACGATCCTATTCTAGCATTGGATGGAGGTAATGACGGTTTAGATGCTTACAGGTCTATAATCCCAAAGCTTAAAAATTTATTAAAGCCTGATGGGAAAATATTTGTTGAGGTAGGCAAAGGTCAAGAAAATTTAGTATCAAAAATAGGTTTGCAGAATGGACTTCTTTCTGTTGGGTACAAAAAAGATTTATCAAATATAAACAGGGTGATTGTATTTAATGTCAAATAATTTTTTTTATGCTTGGCTAAATTAAAAAAAGTTTATATAAATATGTTGTAAGTTAAATGCTTACTTTTTTATACCTTAAATTTTAAATTATTGAGCTATTGGTTGAAAAAAGAGCTCCTAACACTTTTATATAAAGTATTGTATTAATAAAAATAAAAGCTTAAATTTTTAGGAAAATTATGAGACAGCAAAATAATGGGCGTCGTCGCCAAAACCGTGGATCTAATCGTAGAAATTTTGGTAATGGTAATTATAATGGAAATTTAAATAAAAACACTGTTATTGATAGTGCAGGACCTGATGGTCGCCAAAGAGGCTCAGTTTCTCAATTAAGTGAGAAGTATATTAGTCTTGCATCGGATGCTGCATCTTCGGATGATCGAATATTGGCAGAATCTTTCCTACAATTTGCTGATCATTATTATAGACTCCAGAAAGAAATAGAAATAAATAACGAAGCGAAAGAAACAAGAATTAAAAATGAAACACAGTCAAGTGAAGAGGCTGTTTCTGAAGCTGAAACAGACAAAAATGATAAAAGGCCCCCCAGGCGAAAAAGAGGTTTTCAAATTAGAGAAAACGAAATGAAAGAAGCCGAAAATAATATTGAAAACAAAGATCTTAACGCAGCTAAAAAAGAAAATACAAATAGCAATAATCTATTAGTTTAACTGTAATGAAGTAAATATTTTTGTTTCAAAAATATTAATTATATTGAATTTTGTATTGAAAAATTTTTATAAATAACCATTTATATCTCAATTAATCCGGATAAGTGCAATAGATAACTTAATCAACCAACTTTCAGATAGGTCCAAAATTGTATTTAACTTGGCTTACAAACTAGCCGAAAAAAATAATGAAGTTTTCACTTCTAATCATGTATTATTTATTTTATTAGATGATTTAGAAAAATATATAAAAAATTTTTTAATTAAATTAAATCCAAACATCAGCTCTATTAAAAACCAAATAAGCTTACTTTTAAAAAAATATAATTATTCAAGCCAATACGAAAAAGCTGACGAGAGTGTAATAATACTTTTAAAAACTTCTAAGAAGTTAATGAAAGAGTTTGGTGATAGAATTGTTACTCAAGAAATATTATTATTATCTTTTACAGCGATGAACGATCAGGTTCAAGACATTTTGTCAAACCATAATATTACTTTTAGTAAACTACAAAATGAAATTAAAAAATTTAGGAAAGGCAAAAAAGCTATGAATGACAATGCTGAATCAGGTTTTGATGCATTAAATAGATTTGCAACTAACTTAACGGATAATGCAAAAAAAGGTTCATTAGATCCTGTTATAGGAAGAGATGAAGAAATAAGAAGACTCATCCAAGTTTTATCTAGAAGAACAAAAAATAATCCAGTTTTAATTGGTGAGCCAGGTGTTGGGAAGACTGCGGTCGTAGAGGGTTTGGCAATTAGAATAGGGAATGATGATGTTCCTGAAAAACTGAAAGGTAAGGAAATATTTTCTTTGGATTTAGCTAGTATTTTAGCAGGAGCAAAATTTAGAGGTGATTTTGAAGAAAGATTAAAATCTTTATTAATTGAAATAGAAAAACAAAAAAATAAAATTATATTATTTATCGATGAACTCCATTCGCTAGTTGGTGCTGGGGGTGTAGATGGCTCACTTGATGCTTCTAATATATTTAAACCAGCATTAGCAAGAGGAGAGTTGCATTGTGTGGGTGCAACCACTTTTGATGAATATAGGAAATATATTGAAAAAGACAAAGCTCTAGAAAGGCGTTTTCAACAAGTTTATATTGATGAACCTGATATTGAAAATTCTATCTCAATGATGAGAGGTCTCAAAGAAAGATATGAATTGTTTCACGGAATAACTATTTCAGATAAGGCTTTGTCAGCTTCAGTGTATTTATCATCAAGATACATTAATGATAGATATTTGCCAGATAAAGCTATTGATTTAATTGATGAGGCAGCTAGTCGTAAACGGATTGAAATTGATTCAAAACCAGACTCATTAGATGAAATTGATAGGAGAATCATACAATTACAAATAGAAAAAAAAGCTTTAAAAAAAGAAAATAACCAACCATCGAACGATAGAATATTAAAAGTGGAGTCAGAATTAAAAGAATTAGGAGTAATTTCTAAAAAAGAAACAGAGAAATGGAAATCAAACAAAAGAATTATAGAAGAAGAGCAAGAAAGAAAAATTCAACTTGAGACATATAGAAACGAATTAGAGATAGAAAAAAGAAAGGGTAATTGGGATAGGGCTGGAGAACTCTCTTATCAAATTATACCAAATTTAGAAAAAATGATATTAGAGTCTAAAGTTTTAGACGATCTGGTAAATACAACAGTAACGGAAGATGACGTTGCTACAGTAGTGTCAAAATGGACAGGTATACCTGTAGAAAAAATGTTGGAGTTTGAACGTACAAAATTATTAAATATTGAGATGGAATTAAAAAAATCAATAATTGGTCAAGATTATATAATTAGCGCAATTGCTAAAACAATTATTCGCTCTAGAGTTGGAATAAGTGACGGGACTAGCCCTATAGGTTCGTTCTTATTTTTAGGATCAACTGGTGTAGGTAAAACTGAAACGGCTAAAAATTTAGCAGAATTCTTATTTAATAAAAAGGATGCTCTTATAAGAATAGATATGTCTGAATATATGGAAAAGCATTCTGTTTCTAGGTTAATTGGAGCCCCTCCGGGCTATATTGGTTATGACGAAGGAGGTGTTTTAACTGAAGCAGTTAGAAGAAGACCATATAGGGTAATACTTTTTGATGAAGTAGAAAAAGCTCACGGGGATGTTTTGAATTTACTTTTACAAGTAATGGATGACGGCAGATTAACCGATAGTCATGGTAAAACTGTAGATTTCACAAATACTATTATAATTATGACAAGCAATGTGGGTGCAAAGCATTTCAATACTAATGTCAATTTTAGTAAAGACAATGCAAAAGAAAAACTAATTAGACAAAAAGTAATGGATTCTGTTAAATTTAAATTTGCCCCAGAATTTTTAAATAGATTAGATGAAATTTTATTTTTTTCTAAATTAGGCAAGTCCCATGTTAGTAAAATTGTAGAAATACAATTAAATCACCTTAAAAAACGATTAATATCAAATAATTTTTTTATTGAATGGGAAAATGAAGTTAATGATACGATCGCCCTACTTGGATACGATCCTGAATATGGTGCAAGGCCAATTAAACGAAAAATTAGAAGTGTTGTAGAAGATGAAATAAGCAAACTTATAATTAATAACACAGTTAAAAATGGTGATACGATCTTAATCAGTGCTGTAGATAATATTATTCGAGTCAATGTTAAGTAAAATGTTAATTTAACTTAGAATTCTTATTAATAACTTCATTTGTAGCAATTTTTTCATTTTGAATTGATTTCTCAAGAGCTATCTTTTGATTAAGAATATTTAGAATGTGTTTCTTATAATCATGTATATCCTTTTTAGAAACATTTTTACCTGCAGGTAATTTTATTTTTACTGGATTAATTTGTTTATTATTCCTTAATACTTCATAGTGCAAATGTGGTCCAGTTGATCTGCCACTGCTTCCTACGTACCCTATAGTTTTACCTTGTAATACTCTTTTACCAATACGTACATTTTTATTAAATCTGGATAAATGAGCGTAAGCAGTTTTATAAGTTCCTGTGTGTCTTATTCTGATGTACCTTCCATATGATCCATTCCATCCTGCTTTTTCTACAACTCCGTCACCAGCTGCAAAAACTGGCGTTCCCAAAGGTGCTGCAAAATCAAGGCCTCTGTGCATTTTTGTATATCCTAGAATTGGATGTTTTCTATTTCCATATCCACTCGATAATCTTGCTCCATTAATTGGTGTTTTCATTATGGTTCTTTTAGAAGATTTACCATTCTCATCATAATATTGTGGCAATCCATATTTGTCCTCATAATTGAAGAAATTTAACTTATTTCCAGATAAATTTAAACTTACATAAGTGATCGGATTAGTTTTGATAATTATATTTTTTAATAAATCAATTTTTTTTGTAAATATAATTTCAAAGTCATCCCCTTTTCTAATTTCTCTTTGAAAATCAACAGAAAATCCTAACAAACTTATCATTTCTAACAAAGTATTTTCAGGTACTCCTTCTTTTAGGGCCGACACATATAAGTTAGACTGAATTTTACCTTTAATTAGAATGTTCTCTAATTTAGTAGGCCTCAAATAGATTTGTGAAAAGTAATTATTATTTACATCTTGCCACACAAAAACATCTTTTGTTTTTGTATAGCTTAACTTAATTGCCCCTCCCGTGAGTTTTGAAGGGTTTGAATAATCAATAATCATTCCAACTGGCAAAGTTTTAAGAATTTTTTTACCATCATAAACATCTTTAATAGCCTGAATGATTTTATTAATATTGTTATTATCAAAATCAATTCGTTTCAAAGCCGAACTTAGAGTTTCATTTTTTTTTAAAGTAGTTCTTTTTTCATTAACTATTGGTTTTCCACCTACTTTTTGTATCATATTAAAAATCGTGTCAGCTGATTCTTCAAGACTTAAAAAATTTATTGGTCTTTTAATAGGGATGCTTTGTTGATTATCTAAATAAGGTTTAGAAAAAGCAATGTTGGAATTGAAAGCAATAAAGCAGGTAATTAATAAAACCATAACAATAAGAAATTGATGTAAAGAGTTATTATTTAATACTTTTTTCATAATATTGAGGATACTGATGTCATTATTAATAAATGTCAAGATAACAATTTTTAATCATAAACAGATAAACATATTTTAAGTAATTAGATATATAGAAAAAAAATTCTTTTTTTCGTATAAATTTTGTTAATTAAGTTTGACATATGGTATTATGATAAGTATAAACGCCTTTCGGTTATGTTATATAATCGATTTACTCTGAAATGAGTGTCTGTTTGAAATTGTTAATACATAAGAAGAGATTCACAGACGGCGGTTTTTGTGTTTTACACATTTATATGGTCGTCTATTGAATCGCGCAATTTACCATAATAATGAAAACAAATT